>Ga0193717_1000015_pt1 | contig 239035 bp, 190 predicted proteins | sample U2c2metaG_FD_145900 | JGI IMG/M metagenome (GOLD analysis project Ga0193717, IMG submission 145900) | Soil microbial communities from a riparian zone of the East river system, Colorado, United States - U2c2 | ecosystem: Environmental > Terrestrial > Soil > Riparian zone | place: USA: East...
GAAACCCAAAAAGTATAAAATAAAAGAAATACAACTTGTATAACTCCGACAGGAATAACAAATTTGCGTGTATAGTCAATTCAAAATTAAATCAGTAACCTGTATAGCTATAATAGGGTAAGACACTTAGAAGCGCCTTTCTGCGGACTTCCTTCGCTTATGCTGCATACTTTCTGCGGTTAAAGGCACTTTTAACCGCAGAAAGTATGCAGGAAGTCCGCAGAAAGGGTGCAGCAACCGTAAACGAAAGCAGCTTTACCATCAAATGGTAAGCATCCAAAAATAAAAACACCAATGTTCCTGATCGACATGTGCAGCAATTCTTCATGGCTGCAAGGAGAGAAGGAATATTGGTGTTTTTATTTAAGCATCCAATAAACTACCAGACAATTACTTACTCAGTTCGGCAAAATACTTGTGAAACAATGGCAGGGTCTCGATACCTTTATAATAGTTATATATGTCATATTTCTCATTGGGCGAGTGCAATGAATCACTGTCCAAACCAAAGCCAAACAATACAGATTTAATACCCAATGCGCTTTCAAACAAAGCGACAATAGGAATACTGCCTCCACCCCTTGTTGGAATTGGTGCTTTGCCAAAAGAATCTAAAATAGCCTTTTCCGCAGCTTTATAAGCTATGCTGTCTGTAGGCGTCACTACCGGCTCACCGCCATGATGTGAAGTAACTTTAACCTTTACATTGTCGGGGGCTATACTTTCAAAGTGTTTGGTAAAGATCTCAGCGATCTCCTCAGAACTTTGGTTAGGCACCAAACGCATAGAAATTTTAGCATTGGCTTTTGAAGGAAGTACTGTTTTAGCACCCTCTCCTGTATACCCGCTCCAGATCCCGTTGACCTCCAAAGTAGGTCTTGTGCCGGTACGTTCCAAAGTTGAATATCCTTTTTCACCCCATTCAGCAGCAATATCAAGATCAGTTTTATACTCATCCAGATCAAAAGGAGCAGAATTCAATGCCTTTTTCTCTTCGTCTGTCAACTCAATAACCTTATCATAAAAAGCAGGAATGGTAATGTGGTTGTTTTCATCATGCAGAGATGCGATCATCTTACATAGTATAGTAGCCGGATTGGCCACCGCACCGCCGTATACACCAGAGTGCAGGTCACGGTTCGGCCCTACCACTTCCACTTCCATATACGCCAGACCGCGCAGGCCGGTCTCAATAGAGGGGTTCTCCATGCTGATCATCGAAGTATCTGAAATCAATACCACATCTGCTTTCAAACGCTCCACATTTGCATTCACAAAAATGCCAAGATTCGCTGAACCCACTTCTTCCTCACCCTCAATCATGAACTTCACGTTACAAGCCAAAGTATTGGTCTTCATCATCAGTTCAAACGCCTTAACATGCATGTAAAACTGACCTTTATCATCACAGGCTCCACGTGCGTAGATCTTGCCGTCACGCACAGTTGGTTCAAACGGCGGTGTTTTCCACAATTCCAGCGGATCGGCTGGCTGCACGTCATAGTGCCCGTAAATCAAAACTGTTGGTAAGTTCGCGTCAATGATTTTTTCTCCATAGACAATAGGATAGCCCGCTGTCGGGCAGATCTCCACATGATCAGCACCAGCTTCTTTTAGCTTTTCAGCTACATAATCGGCTGTTTTAAGCACATCGCCTTTATATTTTGGGTCTGCACTAACGGATGGAAAGCGTAACAGTTCAAACAGCTCGTCCAAAAAGCGCTGCTTGTTTTCTTCGACATATTTCTTGATCTCTTGCATAACAAATTAGTTTGGACAAACTTATGTAAAACTGCCGAAGTTTCCCTAATCTCAGTCCCCGCTTTCAAAAAAAAGTTACCTTAGCGAGAGAAACCATTCTCAGTTCAGCTATGCAGGAATTTACCAATGATCCTATTGATATTGAAGCCTTACCGAATTATGAGCAGGCACCGCTAAAGGCGTTAAATTCCAAATACTGGAATGTAGTCCTGATCCATATTGGCATTTTTCTGTTTCTGCTGGCTGCAGGTATCGCAGCTCTTCTGGTGTTTAATGCAGAGGCAAAGCAGCACATCATTTTGTTCTCCTCCCTATATATAGTATTCGCGGCCTTGCTGATCACACTTAACAGAGCTGACATCAGCAGAAGGGGCTTTGCGGTACGCGATAAGGACATCATTTATCGCAACGGCATCATTGCCCTGACCACCACTATCGTTCCTTTTTCAAGGATCCAGCACATTGCACTGCATGAAGGTCTTTTTGCAAGGATGTTTGGACTGGGTGCCTTAAATATCTTTACCGCCGGCGGAAGTTCAGGAAGCCTTCACATTCCGGGAATTGAAATTGAAGAGGCCAAACGCATTAAGGAAATGCTGATGAAACAGATCACCAAAACGGCGGAATAAGAATGGATCACGATTTTTCTAAACCCCAAAAGCAATCTGCCGCCGGAATTATCATCATGTTTGCGGACACTTTGCAAAAGGTGATCAGGGCTGCGGCACTTCCTATACTCTTCATCTTTATCAAATCGGGTGGCCAGCATACCTGGACAGTTGTGTCCGGTACAATTGCTTTAATCTTGATTTTAGCGGTGTTTGCCTATATCCGCTATATCAAATTCACTTTTTTCCTGGATGAGGACAAACAAGAGTTCATCATCAACAAAGGGGTTTTCAGCCGGACCACGCTGACCATACAGCTCAATAAAATCCAGCAGGCAAACATCAACCAATCCCTGCTGCAGCAAATGATCGGGGTTTACAGTCTGGATATTGATACTGCGGGAAGCGATAAAAAAGAGGCCAGTATCAAAGCTGTAGACCACACTACCGCTACGCTGCTCAAACAAAAATTGTTGAGCAGAGATACTTTTGCTGCCGAATCCGGTCAACTGGCTGCCGCTGAAACGGAATCAGCAATTGCCCCATTTCTTAAACTCAGCAATTTTACACTTTTAAAAGTCGGGATCACTTCCAATTACGGCGCAAGCATCGCACTGCTCACAGGTTTTATATTTGGTCTGTTTCAGCTGATCAAGGATTACAATTCTGCATTTGAGATTGAAGAAAATCAGCTCAGCCATGCTTTTAGCAAGGGTTTCTCCGTTTTTTCGCTTTGCTTTTTACTCATTGCCGCCCTTATTCTTGTACTGGGCACCAATATCATCCGCACTTTCATCAGGTATTTTGATTTTAAGATCATTAAGCAAAAACGCTCTCTGGCTGTGAGCTCAGGCCTGTTTACCAAGCACAATACCTTGCTGAAGCCTGGCAAAGTGCAACTGAGTGCGTACAGCCAAAACTATTTTCAGAAAAAGCTGGGTATGCTCAATATCAAGGTAAAACAGGCTTCATACAGCAGTGCCGATGAGGAGGACGAAAAGAAATCTGCTGTGGAAATACCGGGCTGTGATGAAATGGAGCGTGATGAGATCTTAAAGATGATATTTGACCGCATTCCAGCCAAGGGCAAGGCATTATTACCCAATTACCGCTTCCTGTTCTTAAGAATCATGCTCTGCATCGTATTGCCATTGCTGGCTGTATTTCTCGTTGGGTTCCTCCTTCTGCCATTGATCAAACCTTACTTTATACTGGCGATACCTTATATATTGATCGTCATTACACTGTTGTATTTTGAATACAAGCACCACAGGCTTTATGCCGGTAATGGTTTTATCATCAAAAGAAGCGGGATCTGGGATATTGAACATGAGATCATCGAGCCGCACAAAATCCAGGCGATAACTGCCAAACAATATTTCTGGCATAAAAAGGCTGATGTGGGACACCTGATCGTACATACGGCAGCGGGCGTAATCCATTTTAAATATGGCAATTACACCCATATCAAAAACCTGGTAAACTACTGGATATACAAGGTGGAATCTTCAAAAGAAGACTGGATGTAGGCAATTTATACCTGCCTGTATTTATCAACATGTTCCAATAAAGCACAGAATTTCTTACTTTTGCCAGATAGCATACTATTCATTCGCATATATTAAACAGCAGGAACGGATTTTGGATTATTTAGCAGGTTTAAACCCCCAACAACGCGCAGCAGTAGAAAACACACAAGGTCCGGCAATGATCGTAGCAGGCGCCGGCTCCGGAAAAACACGTGTCATTACTTACAGGGTGGCCCACCTGATAGAGAAAGGTGTGGATCCTTTTAATATCCTGGTGCTGACCTTTACCAACAAGGCTTCCAAAGATATGCGTGAGCGGATCATGAAAGTGGTGGGCTCTGAAGCCAAAAACATCTGGATGGGCACCTTCCACTCTGTGTTTGCCAAGATCCTGAGGGTTGAGGCCGAAAAGATCGGCTATCCGTCAAACTTTACGATTTATGATACCGACGACAGCAAAAGCCTGATCCGTTCGATATTAAAGGAAATGCAGCTGGACGATAAGCTCTACAATGCAAATTTTGTCTACAACAGGATTTCATCGGCAAAGAACAACCTCATTTCTCATTCTGAATACCTGGAAAGCCCTGAAATACAGTCCGAAGACGTGAGCAACAAGCGTCCTTTGCTGGGTGTGATCTATGAAACCTATACCAAACGCTGCTTTAAAGCGGGCGCAATGGACTTTGATGACCTGCTCTTCAAAACCAACGTTTTGCTGAAAACACATCCTGATGTACTGAATAAATATCAGCAGAAATTTAAATACCTGATGGTAGACGAGTACCAGGATACCAACTTTTCGCAGTATACGATAGTTAAAAAACTCGCTGCGGCCTATCAGAACATTTGCGTGGTGGGTGATGATGCACAAAGTATTTATGCCTTCAGGGGTGCAAACATTCAGAACATCTTAAACTTTGAGCGCGATTATCCTGATCTGCGGGTGTATAAGCTGGAGCAAAATTACCGGTCTACGCAGAATATAGTTGAAGTCGCCAACAGCATCATTGCCAACAACAAGAACCAGCTGGAAAAGAATGTATTTTCTGAAAATGAGCCCGGCGACAGGATAAAAGTTCAGCGTGCTTTTACGGACAATGAGGAAGGAAAACTGGTAGCTGAGGCCATCATCCAGGAACGGACTTCCAAAGGTTACCGACATCATGATTTCGCCATACTTTACCGCACCAATGCCCAGTCGAGGGCTATGGAGGAGGCTTTAAGGAAGCTTAATATCCCATATAAAATCTATGGAGGACTCTCCTTCTATCAGCGCAAGGAGATCAAAGATCTGATTGCCTATTTCCGTCTGACCTTCAATCCGGCGGACGAAGAGGCCATCAAACGGGTGATCAATTATCCGCGCCGCGGACTGGGTGATACCACGGTAGATAAGATCATTGTCGCTGCCGATAAGCACGACATCACCATGTGGCAGGTGATCTGCAATCCCCAGCAGTATATTGAGGGCCGTATTGCCAACCAGCTCAACGATTTTGCGATGATGATCCAGAGTTTTGCAGCTGAATCTAAAAAACTGGATGCTTATGAAACTGCACTCTACATCGCGCAGCATTCCGGGATCTTAAAGGAACTGCATACCGACGACAGTATTGAAGGCCGCAGCAGGTATGAGAACATACAGGAATTGCTGAACGGGATTAAGGAATTTGCGGAACGTGAAGACATTGAAGACCGCAGCCTGGCTATTTTCATGCAGGACATTGCCTTGCTGACCAACGATGACCGTGGTGATGACAAGGACAAAGACACAGTTTCACTGATGACCATACACTCCGCAAAAGGACTGGAGTTTAAAAATGTATTTGTCGTAGGATTGGAAGAAAACCTTTTTCCTTCGCAAATGAGCTTAAACTCCCGCACTGATCTGGAAGAAGAAAGACGTCTTTTTTACGTCGCCATCACCCGTGCAGAGAAAAAACTGACACTGACCTATGCCACATCCCGGTACAGGTGGGGTACGCTGACCAATTGCGAGCCCAGCCGTTTCATACAGGAGATCAACGCACGGTACCTGGAAATAGAAGTCGCAAAACCTGCCAAAAGCGTTTTGGGCAGCGATAGTTTTGATAATGAACGCCGCAGCTGGACACAGGAAAGGGACAGCTTTACCAAGCCTAAACCGGCAATGTCTTCGGGCTCATCAGCTACCGGTACGGGTACAGCAGGCTCTTCGGCCCCGCGGCCAAAGACAAGCAGTCTTTTGCCTAAAGCACATGTACCCAGTCCCGGTTTTGCCCCTGATGCCGCCGGTGCATTTCAAAATGGAATGGATGTAGAGCATGAGAAGTTTGGCTTTGGAAAGATCGTAAGCCTGGAGGGCACTTTGCCGGACGTCAAAGCAACTGTATTTTTCCAGGGTTTGGGCAATAAACAGTTGTTATTAAAATTTGCTAAATTGCGAATTGTGAAATAAGCCTTATATTTGTCAAATCTGTTTATATTTAAACTTGCTATATTGCAGCAGGCCTGCATACTAAGCTTAAAACAGCAATCATAGAAATAACTTGCATGAATTTCGATTATAATACCACTAGAAACGAGCTAATCCTTGCCGAATACGGCCGTAATGTACAAAACATGGTGAAGTACATTATTGAACTTCCAGATCGTGAGGAACGTAATAAATATGCCCAGGCAGTGATAGACCTGATGGGCTTTTTGAACCCGCACCTGCGTGATGTGGCGGATTTCAAACACAAACTATGGGATCACCTGCACATTATATCCGGTTACCAGATCGATGTGGACAGTCCTTATCCTAAACCTACTCCTGAAGCGGCACTGATCAAACCTGATCATATTGGATATCCGCAGCAAAAAATCAAATACAAGCACTACGGTAAAACCGTAGAAGTAATGATCGAAAAGGCTAAGGCAGTAGATGAACCGGAACGCCGTGCATCAATGGTACAGGGCATCGCCAATTTCATGAAAATGTCTTACGTGACCTGGAACAAAGACAGCGTAGCTGATGAAACCATCATCAAAAACCTGCGGGAACTGTCTGGTGGTGAGCTGCAGCTGGATGAAAACGTTAACCTGCATAAAGTTGAGTTCAAACCTGTCCCTGTCCGTCCGCAAAACAACAACAACAACCGCGGAAGAAGCAATAATAACGGCAAAAACAGACAAAACAACAGCAGCAACAACAAGCAGCGCAATAACGGCAAGCAGAGATACTAACACCAATATTTATTAGATCCTTATTATTAATATGAATGCATTTGAAATCATTGGTGGAAAAAAACTGAAAGGTGAAATTCATCCCCAGGGGGCAAAAAATGAAGCTTTGCAGATCATCGCTGCTGTTTTATTGACTGATCAGAAGATCACCATCAGTAATATTCCTGACATTAAGGATGTAAACAAACTGATTGAGCTGCTCGGCGATATGGGCGTAACGGTTGAGCGTCTGTCAAAAGACACTTATTCTTTTGAAGCCAAAAACATCGACCTTAAATTCTTTCTTTCTGATAGTTTTAAGGCAAAAGGGGGCGGCCTGAGAGGATCTATCATGATTGTAGGGCCTCTTTTGGGCCGGTTCGGTACTGCCGCCATTCCTAAACCGGGTGGTGACAAAATAGGAAGAAGAAGACTCGATACCCATTTTTTGGGCTTTGAAAAACTGGGCGCTAAATTTATATACGACTCCAAAAAGGAGTTTTTTAACGTCGATGCCACCAATTTAAAAGGCACTTATATCCTGTTAGATGAGGCTTCAGTGACTGGCACGGCCAACATTGTCATGGCTGCTGTGCTGGCTAAAGGCATCACTACGATCTATAATGCAGCGTGTGAGCCCTACCTGCAGCAATTGTGCAAAATGCTGAACCGCATGGGTGCTAAGATCTCCGGTATAGGTTCCAACCTGCTGACCATTGACGGGGTAGAAAAACTGGGTGGAACAGAACACAGAATGCTGCCTGATATGATCGAAATTGGTTCTTTTATCGGTTTGGCCGCCATGACAGAGTCTGAGATTACTATCAAAAACGTTTGTTATGCTGAATTGGGCATTATACCCAATGTGTTTAGAAAGCTGGGGATCAAGTTTGAACTGAGAGGTGACGACATTTACATTCCTTCACAAAAACATTATGTGATCGAGTCATTTATCGATGGCTCTATGCTTACTATAGCGGATTCTCCATGGCCTGGCTTCACACCGGACCTGCTGAGTATCGTGCTCGTGGTGGCTACCCAGGCCAAAGGAAATGTACTGATCCATCAGAAGATGTTTGAGAGCAGACTGTTTTTTGTAGATAAACTCATCGATATGGGTGCGCAGATCATTCTTTGTGATCCGCACCGGGCTACAGTAAATGGCATCGACAAACAATATAAGCTGAGAGGCATCAGCATGACCTCTCCAGACATCCGTGCCGGGGTTTCCTTACTGATTGCAGCATTATCTGCCGAGGGAAAGTCTACCATCTTCAATATTGAGCAGATTGAGCGCGGATATCAGGACATTGACATCCGCCTGCGTGCATTGGGTGCGCAGATCAAGCGTGTAGAAGCTTCTGCACCAAGCCACTAAGCAGATTCATCACAAAAACATATCTATATGAAAAAAGCCCCGGATCGGGGCTTTCATTGTTTTGGTAGTGGTTTTTGTCTCGGTTTTTATCTTTAAATCAGCCTGAAATGGCATTGATGATGTCGTACTGTGTGATGATCTCAATCTTCCCGCTTACATCTTCCACCAATACTGCACTGTTCTCTTTGTTGATCAGGGCAGAGATCTTGTCTATAGAGGTATTCAGATCTACAAACGGAAATCCGCTGGTCATGATTTCCTCCACCTTTGCCGATTTCAGCGAGGGATTTTCCATCAATGCTTTCAGTATATCTCCTTCGGCCAGTTTGCCTACGACCATCTCCTGCTGTGTTACGGGTATCTGCGAAATATTGAGCATGTGCATGGTATTGATGGCCTCCAGTATGGTCTTTTCACAGTCAATAGTCACAATTTCTGTACTATCCTTTTTGGCAATGATTGCGGCAGCGGTCAATTTTTCGTCTTTCAGGAAGCCTCTTTCCCTGAGCCAGTCTTCATTGTACATCTTGCCCATGTACCTGCTGCCGTGATCATGAAAAATGACTACGACCACATCCTCAGGTTTCAGTTTGCTTTTCAGCTGCAACAGGCCCGCAACTGCAGAACCAGCAGAATTACCCACAAAAATACCTTCCTTCCGAGCAATCTCACGGGTCATCAGTGCTGCATCTTTATCTGTTACCTTTTCAAAAAGGTCAATGGTATCAAAATCAACGTTCTTAGGCAGAAAATCTTCCCCGATCCCCTCTGTAATGTATGGATAGATCTCATTCTTATCCAGAATACCGGTTTCCTTATATTTTTTAAATACAGATCCGTAAGTATCTATTCCCCACACCTTGATATTGGGGTTTTGTTCCTTTAAGTATTTTCCGGTACCCGAGATTGTACCTCCGGTGCCTACCCCTACCACCAAATGAGTGATCTTTCCTTCTGTCTGTTTCCAAATTTCCGGTCCTGTCTGCTCATAATGCGCCTGTGTATTGGCCAGATTATCGTATTGATTGGGTTTCCAGGAATTGGGAACTTCCCGCTCCAGACGTGAAGAAACCGAATAGTATGAGCGCGGATCTTCGGGATCAACATTGGTAGGACATACGATTACCTCCGCGCCAAATGCTCTTAAAGCGTCTACCTTTTCTTTGGATTGCTTATCAGTGGTTGTGAATATGCATTTATAACCCTTCACAATAGCCGCCATGGCAAGTCCCATACCTGTATTTCCAGAAGTTCCCTCTATAATTGTGCCTCCGGGTTTCAGCTTTCCACTGCGTTCTGCATCTTCTATCATTTTCACCGCCATGCGGTCTTTGATAGAATTTCCAGGATTGGTCGTTTCAATCTTGGCCAGTACAGTTGCGGGGATTTCCTTAGTTATACTGTTCAATTTTACCAATGGCGTATTGCCAATGGTCTCCAAAATGTTATTGTACCACATGGACACAAAAATACAAATTGGAGATTGGAATTCTATTTATAATTCAATAATTAAAATATAATATTGAATATGAAGAATAAGCAAAACAATATTTTATTCTAGTACACCAATAGACTTACAAACGATCTATTATATAGGTCTATAAAAAATATTCTAATTCAATTGGTAAACTTTACCTGGCAAAGACACCAGGATCCCCTGCATTTCAAGGCTTAACAAATGCATGGCCAGCTGACTCTGAGGCATCCCGGACTGTATGGACAATTCATCTATCTGGACAGGAGATGCTTTTAACAGCTCAACGATTTTCTGTTCTTCTGCAGATAGACCGAGAGGCATTTGCAGCTGTTCGGTATTTTTATTTTGCTGAACCTCCTCCCAGCCCAGGCAATAGATCAGGTCTTTGGCATTGCTGATCAGCCCTGCCCGGTTTGTTCTGATCAGAAAATTACAGCCCTGCGAACTGGTATCTGTTGTTCTTCCAGGAAAAGCAAACACGTCCCTGTTGTAAGAATTCGCAATCTCTGCGGTGATCAATGCGCCACCTTTAGCTGCCGCCTCTACCACGATTGTGGCATCTGAAAGCCCGGCAATAATGCGGTTGCGCTGGGGGAAATTCTCTTTTATAGGAACTGTATTCAGTGGAAATTCCGTAAGCAGGCCACCATTGCCCAGCATCTTTTGGGCCACAGGCTGGTGCAAGGGTGGATAAATCCGCTCCAGGCCATGTGCCAGAACACCCACCGTAGGAATATTCTGGTAAAGACTTTCTTTATGGGCAGCTACGTCAATGCCGTAGGCCAGCCCGCTGACCACCAAAACATCGTAAGCTGCCAGGGCCTCACAAAGCTGTTTACAGAGCTGCCTTCCATATTCTGTGGCTTTCCGCGTACCTACTATGCTGATGATCCGTTGATGATTTAAGTCTGCATTGCCTTTGTAATATAACAGGACCGGCGCGTCAAAACAATTTCTAAGCCGGTGAGGGTAGGCTTCGTCTGTGTAGAAAAGGACCTGAACACCCTGCTTTTCTATAAATTCCAGCTGTTCATCGGCCAGTTTCAATGCATCACTTTTTAGGATTTCCCCTGCTATGACCTTCCCTATTCCGGGAACCTCCAATAGCTCTGCGAAGTTCGTGTTAAATACTGCCTCGGCAGAACCAAAGTGGTCCAGGAGGTTTTTGGCATGTATGTGCCCTACAGTATTGATAAATGTAAGGGCTATTTTGTGTCTGATACTCATGGGCCAAATTATATAAATCCAGTTGACCAGCGTTAATACTATAACTGAAATAATTTTAAACAGGTAATATTCAAGTATTTAATCACAAACTACAAAAATAGTTTGTAAACTATAAAAATAGTAGTACCTTTAATTAACGTTAATAATTACAGCACAGAATGAGAGAACTAACAAAAGCAGAAGAGCAGGTCATGTTGATTTTATGGGAAATGAAAGAAGGTCTGGTCAAAGATGTAATAGACCGGATGACTCCCCCAAAACCTGCGTACAATACGGTATCGACCGTGATCAGGGTACTGGAAGGCAAAGGGTTCATTGACCATAAAGCCGTCGGCAATACCCATATCTACTTTCCCGTCATCACAGAAGAACAATACAAGCACTTTGCCTTCGACAAGGTCATGAACAATTATTTTGAAAATTCTTACCAGAGCCTGGTTTCTTTCCTGGTGAAAGAAAAGAATATGGACATGGACGAGCTGGATGAACTGATCAAACTGGCGGAAAAACTTAAAAACAAGAAATGATGAACTGGTTATATTATTTACTGGAAGCCAATTTGTACCTGGCCGTATTTTATGGATTTTATTGTTTGTTTTTGCACAAAGAAACGTTCTATTCTTTAAACAGGTTCTATCTCATCATGGCGACCCTGATCGCCTTCAGCATTCCGCTTTTACAAATGGGATACCTGAATAACCTGTTTGGAAGACAGCAATATGTATACACTGTAGTCATTCCATCAAAGATCATCGAAAACGACCTGTCGTTTACCATAAACGATCTTATCATCTATTGTTACTTTATCATAGCAGCCGTTTTTACCCTAAAAATGTGTTACAGTATATATAAGATCATTGTGCTGTCAATTCATGCAAAAAAACAAAAAGCAGGAGCTATCACTTATGTGGAATTGCTTGATTCTGACACGGCGTTCTCTTTCTTTAATCTGTTGTTTTTAAACCCCGATGTAATCGCAAAGAATACCGTTTTGAAGCACGAGATGGTACACATCCGGCAGAAACACAGTTTAGATATCATCTTTTTTGAGCTCATTCAAATCATAGCGTGGTTCAATCCCGCGACCTACTTTATAAAAAAGGACATTAAACTGTTACATGAGTACATCGCCGATGAAGTAACTACAAACACCGACATTCAGAAACATGAATATGCCATGTTTCTGATTCAGAATTCCTTCGGAACTATGCCCAATCAACTTACCAATCAAATATTCAATCAATCAATATTAAAAAGGAGGATTAACATGTTAAACAAAGAAAAGTCAACAGGACGAGCAAGGCTGAAGTTCCTGTTTGCACTGCCAATTGCCGGGGGAATGCTATGTGCGTCCACCATGGCGTTCACAAAAGACTATGCAATAGATTTGTATCCGGAAAAATACGAGTCTGCTAAAGCTGGGTACCAGGAACCTGTGAAGAAAAACACGGCAGTAAAAAAGGTGAAATCTGATAAAAAGGAATCGGCTAAATCAGAAGAAGTTCGAATAACAGCGCCAAAAACAGAGGTGGTTAAATTTCCGCCGCCAATAGTGAAACCAGATGCACCTGAAGCGCCTAAAAAACCGGTATCTGCTAAAAAAATAAAGTTCCCGCCGCCAATAGTCACAAAAGATGTTCCGCCGCCGCCAGCACCTCCCGCACCGGAAGTCAAGGTTATAAAATTTGAGGGTAGGAATACAAAAGAAGAGGTCATTGAGGCAGTAGAAATTGCAGAGCCGAAAAAAGTTTATACCTATTCCATAAAGGAAGCGAAAGCCGTAAATGCGGATATGGAAGGGATTAAACAAGTCAAAACCAATGCGAATAAAGACAAAAACGCAACAAAGACCTTTAGTTACAGCATTGTGGTAAAACCCGAAAAGGAACTTGAAAAAGTCAAATCAGACCTGAAAGAGATAAAACTCGACTACGTGAAAAAAGAAAAAGACGCAGTTAAACCAGTTAAAAAAGACCAACAATAAAAATTCAATTTTACTGAGGGATATAAACCACGTATTTAGTATCAAAAAAGGCTTCCTTAAAGTAAGCTGAAAGCGGATATAGTTCCGCTTTCAGGCGTGATTCGGCAATCTCTTCAGTAAGATCGCCGCCCTTCAGATATAAAATTCCATTGGCAATCGCGTTCCTGGATTCCTTACTGAACTTGCCTTTGATCCAGGGATAAAAATCGACCAGCCTGGTTACCGCTCTTGACACCACAAAATCATACTTATCTGCAACCTGCTCCGCACGCAAATGACTGGTTTTTACATTTTTAAGTCCTAAAGCAGCAGCCACTTCGGTCACCACTTTAATCTTCTTGCCTATAGAATCCACCAGGTGAAACTGCACCTCCGGAAAAAGAATGGCTAAAGGAATACCCGGAAAACCACCGCCTGTTCCCACATCCAGAATCTTTGTACCCGCTTTAAAACCGCAGAATTTTGCAATTCCCAGAGAGTGTAAAATGTGGCGCTCATACAGCTCGTCAATATCCTTCCTGGAGATCACATTGATCTGTGAATTCCAAAAGCTATACAGCTCATATAGCTGGTCGAATTGCCTGACCTGCTGCTCAGTTAACCCCTCAAAATATTTTTGTATCAATGCTGACTTTATTTCCACTGTACTTTTTTAACAAATATAGACACTATGCCATTAAACACGAGAAAAATGAACAACAGGATATCCAGCAAGGGGAACCAGATGCTCAATCCCCCGTAATTCAGGCGTTTTAACAAACGCGGATAAATAAAACACCTGATGATGATGCTCAAAGCAAAGATCCCCAGCGCAATGTACAGGGCTGGTTTAAAGAACATCAGGGCAATTAAGAATGCGTAGAACAGGAACTGGAAAACGATCTGGCAGGAAAGAATGAACTTGTGTTTGCCCTTGTACAGTTTCCCCGCACCAAAATGTCTCTTTTTTTGTTTGAGGTAAGCCCCGAAACTGGTATTTGGTTCGCTCCATACCTGTGTATCTTTATGGATCCGGATTTGCGTGTTGTGTTTGCCGGCATTGGCATTTACAAAAAGATCATCGTCACCGGATGGAATGTGCATGTGTGCCGCAAAGCCTTTATTTTTGAAAAACACTGCTTTTTTGTAGGCCATGTTCCGTCCTACACCCATGTACGGCATGCCTTTGAGGGCAAATGAAAGATAGTTGACTGCAGTAAAGAAAGTCTCAAAACGAATCAGTGCATTTAAAATCCCCCTCCTTTTGAGGTAAGGTGAATATCCCAGGATAAATTCAGTTTGCTCATCTGCAGGCTGCTGCATGCCCTTCAGCCAGTTTGCTGATGCAGGCATACAATCTGCATCTGTGAACACAAGCCATTCATATTGAGCCGCCTTGATCCCCATCGTCACTGCAAATTTCTTGCCCGCGATGAATTTCTCCCCATCTGCGATGTTCACAATTTTAAGGTGCTTATACCGCGTTCCAAAATCCTTCAGCATTTCTTCTGTACCGTCCCATGAACGGTCATTGACCACCACAACTTCATATACCGGGTAATCCTGCTCCAATACAACAGAAAGATATTCTCTGAGGTTCAATGCCTCATTGCGTGCGCAAATGACCACGCTCAAAGGTCTGGCGGCACCAAGGTCGGGTACCTCAATTTTCATCAGCGCAAGCTTCAGATGAACAAACAGGATGAAATATAGCTGTATTAAAAAACAAAAAATTAAACAGCCGAGCAGGCAATTCTCTATTAGGGTTAGTTCCACGATATCATTTAGTAGGGGGCAAATTTCTCATTTTTTATCTATAATGGCGATTTATGTTGATAAAAAATTTAGCACTTAAATAGCTGGTTTTTTGCTACTTTTGGCCAGATTTTTTGAGGGAGCGCACATATGAACTTTACTTTAGAGGCAAAAGATATCCATTCCAGGGCCAGGGCAGGAACCATTACCACAGATCACGGCCAGATACAAACCCCTATATTCATGCCTGTAGGTACAGCCGGAACGGTTAAGGCCGTACATCAGCGGGAATTGAAGGAAGATATCGAAGCCCAGATCATCCTTGGAAATACCTATCATTTGTACCTCAGACCGGGATTAAGTATACTGGAACAGGCCGGCGGACTGCACAAATTTATTGGCTGGGACGGGCCGATCCTTACCGACAGCGGCGGCTACCAGGTGTATTCTTTAAGTAAAGTACGCAAGATCAAAGAAGAAGGCGTTACTTTCCACTCCCATATTGACGGGTCAAAACATTTATTTACCCCGGAATATGCCATGGATATCCAGCGCACCATTGGGGCTGATATCATTATGGCTTTTGATGAATGCACACCTTATCCATGTGACTATAAATATGCGGCGAACTCCATCAATATGACCCACCGCTGGCTGAAGCGCTGCTGCACAAGATTTGATGAAACCGAGCCTAAATACGGCTACGACCAGACCCTTTTCCCTATCGTACAGGGCTCTGTTTACAAGGACCTCAGGGTAAAATCAGCAGAATTCATTGCTTCGATGGGTCGTGAGGGCAATGCCATAGGCGGCCTGTCAGTCGGTGAGCCTGCCGAAGAAATGTATGGAATGACTGAAGTCGTCTGTGACATACTGCCGGAAGAAAAACCACGTTACCTTATGGGCGTAGGTACGCCGGTCAACATCCTGGAAAACATCGCTTTGGGTGTAGATATGTTTGATTGCGTCATGCCTACCAGGAATGCCAGGAACGGCATGCTCTTTACAAGAAATGGAATGATCAACATCACCAATAAAAAGTGGGCAGACGACCTCTCACCTATAGATGCAGAGAGTGATCTGTTTGCAGATCAGGTCTATTCCAAAGCCTATTTGAGGCACCTGATGCATTCCAAAGAAATGCTGGGCGCACAAATAGCCACCCTGCACAACCTCCACTTTTACCTGTGGCTGGTCAAAGAAGCACGTGAAAAGATCATCAATGGTGAATTTTACGCCTGGAAAAACAAAATGGTGACTATATTAGGCAATAAATTATAAATGAATTTCATCAGGGGCAGGATAAAGATCATCGACTGGTACATCATCAGCAAGTATTTGGGCACGTTCCTGTATACATTAACGCTGTTTGTCATCATCATCATCATATTTGACCTCTCTGAAAAGCTGGATGACTTCCTGAGTGCCAATCTCACCTTTTGGCAGGTCATTACCCTGTATTATGCGGGCTCCATCCCCTTTTACGTCAATATGCTCTCCCCCCTGATCAACTTCATCGCAGTGATCTTCTTCACCGCTAAAATGGCGGATCAGACGGAGATCGTACCCATTCTGAGCGGCGGCGTAAGCTTTAACAGGTTCCTGATGCCCTATTTTGTATCGGCTTTTATTATTTTTGCTGTCAACCTTGCGTCTAATCTTTACATCCTGCCCTATACCAACCAGCTGAAAAACAGCTTTGAAAACAGCTATGTAAAGAAAAATACCTCTCCCAGCAAAAGGGACATCCACATGAAGCTGGACGAAAAGACCTATATCTACATGGATTACTTTGACAACAAGACCATGGTTGGAACAAAGTTTACCCTGGACAATTTTAAAGGCGATGAACTCACTAAAAAGCTGGTCGCAGATGAAATCAAATGGGATTCTCTGAAACGGATCTGGAAGATCACCAATTACTCCATCCGATATGTAAACGGACTGAAAGAGACGATGGTAAGCGGCACCGGCAAAACCAAAGACACCATCCTGGACATGCGGCCTGATGACTTCTCTGCCTATGACAATATATTTGAGAACATGAGCAATAAAGTACTGTCAGAGAAGATCCGCAAAGAGAAGATCAGGGGCACCGGCATCATGAATGACCTTCTTTTTGAGCAGTACAAACGTTATTTACATCCCTTGTCCGCCTTTGTCCTCACGCTGATAGGTGTCGCTCTGTCTTCAAGGAAAGTGCGCGGTGGTGTAGGTTTGCCGCTCGGTATTGGCATCCTGCTAAGTTTTGGCTATATCGTATTCAATCAATTTGCCAAAATGTTCTCTTTAAAAGGAGGAACATCACCTTTATTTGCTGTTATCGCACCGACACTTTTCTTTGGTCTTTTGGGCTTATATTTGCTCAAAAAAGCACCAAAATAAATGAGCAATACCCGGCCCCCGGTCAATAGAAACCTGCTGATCTTACATTTTACAGTCTTCATCTGGGGCTTTACAGGTATTCTGGGAGCGCTTATTTCCATCAATGCCGTACAAATGGTCTGGTACCGCGTAATGATCGCGGGAATCACTTTATTCGGCTATTTCCTGTTTACCAAAACCAGCCTCAGGATCAGCAAAAAGCAATTTCTGCAGTTCTTCTTTACCGGCAGCATTGTGGCCCTGCACTGGATCCTCTTCTTTCACGCCATCAAAGTTTCTACCGTTTCAGTGACCCTGGTGTGCCTCTCGTCATTCACACTTTTCACTGCAATACTCGAACCGCTGATCAAAAAACAGCGCATCCTCATACCGGATGTACTCATCGGTCTGGTCATTATTTTAGGCATTTACCTCATTTTTAAATTCGAATCGCAGTATACTTTGGGCATTATTTTCGGGCTGACATCAGCCCTTGCTTCCAGTTTATTCGCAACGATAAACTCTACTTTAGTTCAAAAAAGCGACCCGAAGATCATCGGGTTTTACGAGATCACCGGGGCTTTTATCTGGATCACGCTCTATCGTTTTCTGGATCATGACCTCATGAATGAGACCTTTAATCTCAGCGGGAAAGACTGGATTTACCTGGGCATTCTGGGTACCATATGTACCGCGCTCGCCTACGTTGCCGGAGTGTCCGTGATGCGTACTTTGTCGGCATTCCGGGTGGCGCTCATCACCAATCTTGAGCCGGTATACGGCATCCTTCTGGCCTTCATTTTCTTCGGTACAAAAGAGGCAATGTCCGTCGGATTTTACATCGGCGCAGCCCTGATCTTAGGCGCTGTTTTTCTGTATCCGGTCTACAAAAAAAGAAAGAATTTACCCTAGTTTTCAGGTCTGTTTTTTGCAGGGAAGGGGAGGGATTACCCGTATATCCCGGGCAAAATTCCATCACAAAAAATAGCGGTTCTATATACACTTCAAAAAAAACAGTCTTATTTTTTTCTTTATTTTGATCATAAATAGTGTATCTTAATAGCAGATTAATATGCCCGGACTGCTCATCACCACATGAAAAATAAAAACTGCAACTTAGCCATCAAAAAAGCCCAAAAACCGGCACTATAAATTCTTTACATGATTTACATAAAAATATTAAAATCAATAACTTAAAAGTCATTACTTAAATTATAAAACAATATAAATCACGTTTTTACAAACCTACAATACTAATGAATTTAGCATACTCCCGTAATGACCTTTTTTAAATCAAACAATAAACTGTTATTCAGAACATTAACAACAATTATCTTAAGTTTGATTTCACATGAAGCTTTTTCGCAGATTTTTAGTGCCGAACAAAATCCACTTAGTGTAAAATGGCGTCAGATCGAGGCAGCCGGATTCCGGCTGATCTATCCGGACGAAATGGAAAAAGAGGCACAAAGAATGGCCAATACCTTACCACTCATTTATCCTCATGTAGGCAGCAGTTTAAACACCCGAAAAACCAGCATCCCGATCGTACTCCAAAACCGCGGAGTAGTGGCCAACGGCTTCGTCCAGCTGGCCCCGAAAAAGTCAGAATTCTACACCACTCCTCCCCAGCAATTTGACAGTCAGGACTGGCTCAATAACCTCGCTGTTCACGAGCTCCGGCACGTCGCCCAGTTCGACAAACTGACCGGCGGAAAAGCCCATCCTTTCCCGGAAGATATTTACTTCGCCTGGTTCGGCGTAAGCATCCCGGTCTGGTTCTTTGAAGGCGACGCGGTCAGTATCGAAACAGCTCTGACAAACTCCGGCCGCGGAAGGCAGCCTTCATGGATCATGCCCTACCGGTCCAGCCTGCTGGAGGGCAAAAAAATCTCGTATTCCAAAGCCTATTTCGGATCGGACAAAGATGTCACCCCAGGCTACTACCAGCTGGGCTACCTGATGGCTTCCGGCATCCGCAGCCAGCAGGGAAAAAATATCTTCGACAGTGTGCTGACCGACATCCGGAAAAGACCGCTCAGACCTTACCCTTTTTCGAACAGTCTGAAAAAATTTACCGGCTCCGGAACCAAAGCATGGTTTGACAAAACAACAGCCCTCCTCAAAAGGGACTGGAAGCAGCAAGACCAAAACACAACCGCTCAGTCTTACCCTGTCCTCAACAAAAAAGCAACTATCGCCACCAGCTACTTTCTGCCGGTCAGGCTTGCTGACGGGCGCATCCTTGCCCTAAAACAGAGCAAGGCGGAGGCAGATCATTTTGTAGTCATCGACAGCAACAAAAATGAGCGCCGCATCCGTGGCATCGCCGGACAGGAACAACCCTGGTTCAGTTACGCCAATAACACCATTGTATGGGACGAGATCAGGTACGACCCCAGATACAGACAAAGGAGCTACAGCGTAATCTGCTCCTATAACCTGAAAACGGGGAAGACAAAAAAACTGACCGGCAGGAGCCGCTTCTTTTCCCCCTCCCTGTCCGCAGACGGGAAAAAGATCGTTGCCGTAAGATTTGACCTGAGCAACAAATGCAACCTGGTGGAACTTGATGCTGAAACAGGAAAAACGATCAATACGATCCCCAATCCTGAAAACCTGATCCTGCAAACTCCTGCCTATGATGCCAGCGGCAGCCACATCACCTACATTAGTGTCAGCGAGCAGGGTAAGGCGCTATGGACTACCGACAGGGCGGGCAACACCCGTCAGCTGATCGCGGAAAACCGGCAGCAGCTGAGCAGACCGATCTATTTTCAACAGGGAATAGCTTTTAATGCCCACTACAGTGGAATTGACAACATTTACCATATCGACACCGTTGCCAAAAAGATAAGCGCTCTGAGCGCCTCTAAATACGGCGCCTTCAATCCGGGGATCAGCGAGGGGTCTGCTGATACTTTCCTTTTCAATGATTACTCCTTTACCGGATATAACATTGCCGAAGGAAGTTATACCGCAGCCGATAAAAAAACAGGAAGGCAGCCGGGGGAAAACAATTTCGTATACTTTGGTGCCGCAGCAGAAACACAGGAAAACACAGGCAGCGTGTTCCACAATATCCCGGACAGCAGCTACACCTCCAAACCCTACAGCACGCTTGGCAACCTGTTCAACCTGCACAGCGTCATCCCGGTGATAGAAAACGAATACAGGGGCGGAATCCAGTTCCGGTCCAATAACCTGCTCAACACCTTCGACCTTTTTGCCGGGGCCGATTATTACCGTGACCTCAACCGCTTCGAGTACAATGCCGGCATCTCCTATAAAGCCCTCTACCCGATCCTCAGGGCAACTTACCGGAACAGGCCCCGCCGCACGTTTTACAACAGCAAAGCAGGCACTCAGCAGGGCGACTGGCGGGAAAACAATGTACAGCTGCAGGCCTCGGTTCCGCTGAACATCAATGCCCTCAATCATTCCTATAACTTTTCCTTCAATACCCTGACCAGCTATACCCAGCGGTATAACGCAGAGAATCTTCCATCCAATTTCATCAAAACGGTGATCTTCCCCATGGAATACAATATGACCTTTACCCATACCACGAGGCTCGCCCAAAGGGATATCGCACCGCGATGGGCCCAGACACTGAGGTTTGTGTACGTCCACCAGCCATTTGACAGCCGGCTGGGCGGCCGCCTCTTTGCTGCCGAAGGTTTCTTTTATTTTCCGGGCCTGGCAAAAAATCACTCCTTCCTGGCCAACTTCAATTACCAGACCGCAACGGGGATCCGCAGGTTTGATCAGGAGATCAATGCGGTTTACGGTTACAATAACATCAAGGCAAAAAGCGCGCTAAACAACACCCTGCTGTTCAATTACCGATTTCCCTTTGCTTTTCCGGATGCAGAGCTCGGGCCGGTTGCCTATGTCCGGAACCTGAGGGCCAGCCTGTTTTGCCACTATGAAAACATCGGCACGGAAACAAACCTGGCAGCACCCAAAACCTTTGGCTTTGAATTGCGCAGCAGTATGCACCTGCTCCGTTATCAGCCCCTGGTGGATATTGGCGCAAGATTTGTTTTTGTAAACAAAGTGTACAACCAAAATCCTATATTAGAATTAATTTTTAATTACAGCTTTTAAAGAAATCAGTCCGTCTGATTTTCAAGAAACCATTTGATCCAAAAATCTAACCTCCGGCAAACATGAGCGCAAAAACCATTTTCATCATCATATTTACTGTGCTGATCACCATTTTTCTTATGGTCAATACAGATGCTGTGTCCTTTGACTTTATTTTTGTGAAGAAGGACATTTCCAAATTAGTGATCGTCGGTGTATGCACCCTCGTAGGATTTATACTCGGCTTTCTGGCCGGCCGGCCGCGTACCACGGTAAGCACGTATGACAAAAACGGTCCCCAGAATTATTCTGAGGATCGTCAAAATGAATTTAATCGTAAAAATGAATTAAGCGACGAAGACCGCGATTACATCAAATAAGCGAACTTTCAAACAACTTCTGAGCTCCTTAAACTAAGCCGAAAAACTAACTTAAGGCTTGTTTGATATCTCCAAGAATATCATCGATGTGTTCCAGGCCGATTGACAAACGCACTGTGCCCTGTTCTATTCCCACCTGCAGTCTTTCCGCTTCCGTCAGTTTTGAATGTGTGCTTGTAGCTGGATGCGTGGCTATAGACCTGGTATCTCCCAGATTCGCCGAGATCGAAAACATTTTCAGTTTGTCCATAAAGCGGCTTGCCGCGGCAACACCCCCTTCAATAACCAGCGTCACAATACCACCACCCTGCTTCATCTGCTTTTTAGCAATGGCGTATTGCGGATGTGAAGGCAGGAAAGGATACATCACCCTGCTGATCTTGTCATTCCCCTCTAAAAACTCAGCGACTTTCAGCGCATTTTCACAATGCCTGTCCATGCGCACAGCCAGGGTCTCCAGGCTTTTGGACAATAACCAGGCATTAAACGGCGACATCGCCGGCCCGCTGTGCCTTGCAAAACCCTCTATTTCTTTCATCAGTACAGCTGAACCTAAAATGATCCCGCCCAGTGTACGTCCTTGTCCGTCGATGAACTTGGTAGCCGAGTGAATAGAAATATCTGCGCCCAGTTTTATTGGTTGCTGCAGGTAAGGTGTAGCGAAGCAATTGTCGATCACCAGCAGCACATTGTGCTTTTTAGCCAGCTTACCCAGCCATTCCAGGTCAATAATATCGATTCCCGGATTGGAAGGCGTCTCCACAAAGATCATTTTCGTATTTGACTTAATGCCATTTTCCCACTGGTCCAGTTTATCCAGGTCTGCATAGTCATAAGTAATGCCCCATTTGGAAAAAATATTATTGAGCAGCTGGTGTGTAGAACCGAATACAGAACGGCTCGACAGCACATGATCTCCCGATTTCAGGAAAGCAGCAAAAGTAGTGAAGATCGCAGCCATCCCGCTTGCGGTGGCCCAGCCTGTTTCCGCACCCTCCAAAACCGCCATCTTTTCGATCAGTTCGTCAGTATTCGGATTGGCATAGCGGCTGTAAACATTACCTTCTTTTTCATTGGCGAACAGGGCGCGCATTTCCTCAGCATCGTCAAATTTGTAACTTGAGGTAAGGTACAAAGGCACAGAATGCTCTTTATAATGGCTTCTTTCGGCCTGTAAACGGATGGCCAGGGTTTCAAAATTCTCTTCCTGCATTTTAAATTTGTATCAAAATATTAAGTATCAAGCTAACAACCCGTGTTATTTGCTGCTATTGTTAATTGTATAAGTAAAGTTCAATTGCGCTGAACGCCCCAGGATATTGGACACAGAGCAGTATTTATCAAAGGTTAAAGCCAAAGCCCGCTCCACTTTTTGCACGCTCAGCTCCCCGTAAAGGTCAAAGTGTATGTCGATGACGTCAAATATCGGCGGCATCTCTGCCTCTTTTCGCGTGGCCTTAATGTTGATCTTCAGATCATCCAGCGGCTCCTTTTGCTTGGTCAGTACATTGACCATATCAATCCCGCTGCAACCACCGAGGCCTACCAGCAGCATTTCCATTGGCCTGAAGCCTTTGCCCGTACCGCCTATGGCTTCCTTGGCATCCAGCTCTACTTTAAAACCTGTGGAATTCTCCGCTTCAAAATTAAATTTACCGCTTTTACGTACTAAATTGATCTCCATTATTGCTCGTTCAATATTAATTGTTCTGTTTGCCGGTACCAACCCGGTTTCACACACCATAAAAAACCTGATTATCCTTTTCCAGCCCAGTTAGCCTGACAGGCGATCTAAAGATCCCAAATACAGATGAACCGCTGCCGCTCATCGCTGCATACATTGCACCTGCATTGTAAAGCCTGGTTTTGATCTGTTCTGTTTCCGGATATTTCATAAAAACCGGGCCCTCAAAATCATTCTTCAGACCCGTTTTCCAGTTTTCCAAAGGCAAATGTATTAAATCTTTCAGCGAAGTGCTAGGAATTGAAGGTGTAATTCCCAGGTAAGCGGCTGCAGTAGACACATGGACGGGCGGTTTCACCAATACGAGGTAATAATTTGACAAATCTATGTCGAGCGGGGCGAACTGATCGCCCCTGCCAAAAGCATACACCGGCTTGTTTTGGATAAAGAAGGCACAGTCGGCGCCCAACGGCCTGGCATAATCCTCCATTTGCGAAACAGACAAGCCTAATCCAAATTTATCATTGACCAGTTTGATCAGAAAAGCAGCATCGGAAGACCCGCCGCCCAGTCCGGCTCCGACAGGAATGTTTTTCAATAAAGTGATCTTTTGCGGGGGCAAAGCAAAATCCTGCTGCAGTGTCTCAAAAGCCTTAAAACAAATATTGTCCCGGGTGTCTCCGGGAATATCAGTTCCTTTGACCTCGCAGCCGTTTTGATCCGCATCGGTCAGTTCGACTACATCATAGATCTTCACCGGGTAAAATACCGTTTCCAGATTATGGTAACCATCCGGTCTTTTTTCAGTAACATGGAGCCCAAGGTTGATCTTGGCATTGGCAAATGCGAGCATAAATAACCAGATTTTGTTTAATTTGCCAAACTTACGAAAAGGCCGTCTTAAGAGCAACGCATGAACGGTTGATTTTCTATACTTTCTGCTACTGGTATGCCACCTTTCTGATACCTTATCTTCATGACTTCTTCACAACCCCATCTAGGGGGTTGCTAGGGGGTTGCATGACCCCTGGGCCCCGCAATCATCGAGGAACAGCTATTGTGGATCCTCCAGCTGATGCGGAGCGGAATCAGAAGCACGTAGGCAGCAATGCAAAAGCAAGATATACCCGATACAGTTCTCGAAGATATTCCCTACTTTTGTTTGCGCGGACAAGAACATTTTTTTAGCATTTCAATGAAGCAATATTTAGATTTGATGCAGCACGTGCTGGATCACGGCACACAAAAACATGACCGTACCGGAACGGGCACCATCAGCGTATTCGGCTACCAGATGCGGTTTAACCTGCAGGACGGCTTTCCGATGGTCACCACAAAAAAACTGCACCTGAAATCGATCATTCATGAACTGATCTGGTTTTTGACCGGAGACACCAATATCAAATACCTGAAAGACAACGGGGTGAGGATCTGGGACGAATGGGCAGATGCAGACGGCAATCTGGGGCCCGTATATGGCTCGCAATGGCGCTCATGGCCTAAACCTGATGGCGGACACATTGATCAGATCGCTAAGATCGTTGATGCCATTAAAAACAACCCTGATTCCAGAAGGATCATCGTCTCTGCCTGGAATGTTGCGGAAGTCGACAATATGGCCCTGCCGCCTTGCCATGCTTTTTTTCAGTTCTATGTGGCCGACGGCAAACTGAGCTGCCAGCTGTACCAGAGGAGTGCCGATATATTTTTAGGCGTGCCTTTTAATATTGCTTCTTATGCACTGCTGACCATGATGGTTGCCCGGGTATGCGGCCTGGCTTACGGAGATTTCATCCACACACTTGGCGATGCACATTTGTACAACAACCACATCGAGCAGGCGAAACTGCAACTGGGCCGTGAGCCCAAAGAACTTCCGGCCATGGAGATCAACCCTGAGGTAAAGGATATTTTTGATTTCAAATTTGAAGATTTCACTTTGAAAGGTTACGATCCGCACCCGCACATTAAAGGGGCAGTAGCCGTATGACGGTCAGTATAGTAGTAGCTATCGGCGAAAACAATGCCATAGGTAAGGACAATGAACTGCTATGGTACCTCCCTACTGACCTGAAACATTTCAAAACGATCACCAAAGGGCATACGATCATCATGGGCCGCAAGACCTTTGATTCTATAGGAAAGCCGCTGCCGCACCGGCGCAACATTGTGATCACCCGGTCCGCAGACCTGGAGATCAGCGGTGCAGAAGTGGTCAATACGGTAGATGAAGCACTGGCGTGCTGCGCCGGTGAGAAAGAGGTTTTTATAGTAGGCGGCGCCGAGATCTATAAACTGGCCATGGAAAAAACAGACCGTATCTATCTGACGACCGTACACCAGTCCTATGAAGCAGATGCTTATTTTCCGGAAATAGACCATAACCTCTGGAAGGAGACAGCAACCGAAAGGCATGAGCCAGACGGAGTTAACAATTTGGCCTTCACCTTCTCCACATTGGAGCGTGTTTAGCACAGCCAAACAATACCTAACATTTGCCGGCGCAAATAGTTTTGAGCCCCATAATAAAAAATTCATAACGTGGCCTATTATTTAAAAAAATAATTAGATTTGCCGACTTGTTAAAAAACAGATATAGCTGATATAGACTAATAACTACAAACAAATGCAGGGTAAAGGTTTTATTAAATTTCTGGCAATACTATTGGGTATTGTCTGTGTGTATTCTCTCTCATTCAACTTCGTTACCTCTAAAGTTGAAAAAGACGCAAAGGCTTTTGCCAAGGGTGATGTAAATAAGGAAAAAGCTTATTTAGACTCTATGGCCACTGTACCGGTTTATCCGCTTCTAGGATTTAACTACCAGTTTTGTAAAGAAAAAGAGATCAACCTTGGGCTTGACCTTAAAGGTGGTATGAACGTAACGATGGAGATATCGTTGGCTAATCTGGTTAAATCACTGGCAAACGAATCTGATGATGCCAATTTAAACCTTGCGATAAAAAATGCACAGGCACAGACCAGTGCCGGCGGTAAAGATTTTATTTCTGCCTTCGTAAACGAATTTGAAAAAATAAATCCTAATGGAAAACTGGCCGATTATTTTTCAAACCAGGATAACGCTTCGGTTTTAAAACCAAATGCCACTAACAAAGAGGTAAAGGCTTTCCTGACAAAGGAAGCCGATAACGCGATAGACCGTTCATTTATCATTATCCGCAGCCGTATTGACGGATTTGGAGTGGTGAGTCCGAACATGCAAAAGCAGGAGGGCACAAACCGGATCCTGATTGAATTGCCAGGTGTTGACGAAAATGCCAAGCAACGTGTACGTAAATTGCTGTCCGGCTCTGCAGAGCTGCAGTTCTGGCATGTTTACAACAATGAAGAAGTTTATCCGATTATGGAGAACATCAACAGAACACTTGCCGCTTCATTGAAAAGCACTGATACTGCAGCTGTTGCTAAGGATACTGCGGATACTGCTGCTAAATCAGAAAGCAAACTGGCAGGTCTGGCCAAAGCAAAAGATACCAAAGATACATCAACAACCGCCAAAATACTGGAGCAGGCAAAATCTAATCCTTTGTTTGCTGTGATGACCCCTCCTTCTTCTATTGCGGAAAACGGACAACAATCTTTGCGTCCGGGGCCAGTTGTGGGTTGGGTTGCTCAAAAAGATACAGCTAAAGTAAACGCCTTCTTCAAAAGACCGGAAATTGCATCCATCATCCCTCAGACCTATAAGTTCATGTGGGGTGTAAAACCCGCTGATCTGGGTGTTGAAAATACCAGTAAGATTTTTGAACTGTACGCGATAAAAGTAACTTCGCTTGACGGGAAACCGGATCTGGGCGGTGAAGCAGTAAGCAATGCACGTGACGATTTCAGCAGCGAGGACAACAAACCGGAAGTGACCATGTATATGACCGGTGAAGGTGCTGCCAAATGGAAAAAAATGACTGCAGAGGCCTTTGCTACGAAAGGTGCTATTGCCATCGTACTCGATAATCAGGTTTATTCTGCACCATCGGTAAACGGAGAAATTCCGGGCGGCGTTTCTCAGATCTCCGGAAACTTTAAACCTGAGGAAACCAAAGATTTGGCCAATGTGCTGAAGGCTGGTAAACTACCTGTGCCTGCGCACATCGTTGGTGAGTATGTGGTGGGTCCGACCCTTGGTCAGGAATCTATCAACAGCGGCCTGATCTCATCTATTGTTGGCTTGATCGTGGTACTGATCTTCATGGCTATTTATTACAGCAAAGCGGGCTGGGTAGCCAACATCGCTTTGGTAACCAATTTATTCTTCCTGATCGGTGCCATGACTTCTTTAGGAGCCGTGTGGACCTTGCCTGGTATTGCCGGTCTGGTATTGACTATCGGTATGGCGGTAGATGCCAACGTATTGATCTATGAGCGTATCAAGGAAGAGCTTGCAGCAGGTAAGGCTGTCCGTCAGGCAATTGCCGATGGTTACAGCAATGCGTATTCTGCAATCATTGACTCTAACATTGTCACTTTAATAACAGGTATTATTCTATTCTATCTGGGTACGGGACCGATCAAGGGTTTTGCTACTACATTGGTATTGGGTATCATTACATCACTTTTCACGTCGATCTTCATCACCCGTCTGGTATTCGAAGGCTTACTGAAAAAAGATGGTAAGATATCTTTCTCTATTCCTTTTACGGCAAACATTTTCAAAGACTCTAACTTCAACTTTGTAAGCGGCCGACGTAAGTTTTACATCTTCTCCTCTGTCATCATCATAGCAGGTATCATCTCCATCTTCACGAAAGGATTTAGCCTGGGTGTAGATTTTAAAGGCGGGCGTGCATATGTTGTTCAGTTTGAAAAAGACATCAGTACGATTGACGTGAGAGACGCACTGGATGATCAGTTTGGTCAGGCGCCAGAGGTGAAAACTTTTGGTATTGGCAATCAGGTAAGGATCACTACTTCTTATCTGATAGACCAGAATGACGAAAACGTTGACGACCAGGTTGAACAAAAACTGGCTGCCGGCCTAAAAAGCTTAAAGAACCCGTATCAGATTAAGGATGCGCAGAAGATCGGGCCAACAATGGCCAATGACATTAAAACCTCTGCCATTTATGCGGTATTGCTTGCTATCGTAGCGGTATTTATTTACATCGTGATCCGGTTCAAAAATGTTCAGTTTGGCCTGGCGGCGGTGATTGCATTGTTACATGACGTACTGGTATTGCTGGCGATCTTCTCTATCTTCAATGGCTGGCTGCCGTTCTCACTGGACATTGACCAGCAGTTTATTGCGGCAATCCTTACCGTAATGGGATACTCCATGAACGATACCGTGGTAGTATTTGACCGTGTAAGGGAATACCTTGGTCAGAGCCGTCATAAAAACGAGGATATGCCGACTATTGTAAACAATGCGTTAAACAGCACCCTTAACCGGACTGTGGTTACTGGTTTGTGCGTGATGCTTGCTTTACTGGTATTGTTCTTCTTCGGTGGCGATATTTTAAGAGGTTTCTCATTCGCGATGCTAATTGGTGTCATCTTCGGTACCTATTCATCATTATTCGTTGCAACTCCATTTGTGGTCGAGTTTACGCGCAAAAGAGACGATCAGGTATATAAATAACGTTTTATAGACTATAAGGTAAAAAAAGGCATCCTGTTTGGATGCCTTTTTGTTTGTTGTGTATCTTTGTCCCAGCTAACACAGGAATTTCATAAACTGACGAATAAATGCAGCAACCAGTTAAATTGATTGAATGCCCAAGGGATGCCATGCAGGGCATCCATGATTTTATCCCTACCGATCTTAAGGCCGCATACATCAACCTGCTCCTGCAGGTAGGATTTGACACCATAGATTTCGGAAGTTTTGTATCACCAAAAGCCATCCCCCAACTGCGCGACACGAGGGAAGTTTTAGCAAAACTTGATCTTTCCGTCACCTCTTCAAGCCTGCTTGCCATTGTTGCCAATTTAAGAGGTGCTCAGGAGGCGGTATCGTTTGAAGAGATCAATTACCTGGGTTTTCCTTTTTCTATCTCTGAAACCTTCCAGCAAAGAAATACGAATACGACTATCCTGCAATCCATGGATACTGTAAAACAGATGCTGGAACTTTGCGACAGGAATGGCAAGACTGCAGTGGTCTATCTTTCTATGGGCTTTGGAAATCCCTACGGAGATCCCTGGAATGCGGAGATACTGGAGCGCTGGGCTGGTCAGCTGGTAGACAACGGGGTAAAGATCCTTTCTTTGTCGGACACTACCGGGGTCTCCTCGCCCGAGAAAATAAAAACAATATTGCCGGCGCTGGTCACAAAGTTCAGCACAACAGAAATTGGCCTGCATTTGCACAGCACTCCTTCGACCCGCCTGGAGAAAATAGAAGCTGCATATGCATGCGGCTGTACGCGCTTTGACAGTGCACTGAAGGGTTTGGGGGGCTGCCCCATGGCAGCAGACGACCTGACAGGCAACCTGGCCACAGAAGACCTGATCAGCTACCTGAACACCAAGGGTCTATCTTTAAATCTTGATATGGATAAATGGCAGGAAGCTCTGGCTTTTTCTTCCAGGGTGTTTTTGTAAGCTGAAATATCTTTTTATAATTTTTTCACCATTTTAAGATGCTGGATGCCTGCTTCTTCAAACTGCTCGCCTTCGGCGATGAATCCAAACCTGGAGTACATGCGCATCGCATCAAGCTGGGCATTGAGGTAAATGTAGCCGGCATCCCCGGGCAGGTCAGACAAAGCCGCAGCAACCAGGGCTTGTCCTATCCTTTTACCCCTGTGTTCCTTTAAAACAGCAAAGCGTTCCAGCTTGTAGCCCTTATCTGTTTTGCGCCAGCGGCAGGCGCCGCATGGTTCTCCGTTTAATAAAGCGAGAAAGTGTACAGATTCTTCTTCATGTTCCCATTCCAGTTCAGGCGGACAGTTCTGTTCATCTACAAAAACAGTTTTTCTTACCGCAAAAACTTTTTCCAAGTCGTCTTTGCTATGTACTTTGTTTACCTGAAGTGTTTCCATAGTGATAATTGCTTAATTAAAGAGATGATATAAAGATAATGTTTTCTTGTGTTTCGTAATGATTATATCTCAGTCATCATTATACTGCAGGGCATCATAAAATAAAAAAAGCGCCTTAAGTATTCTCAAGGCGCTTTGTATTCTATATTCTATAAACAATTACAGTTTATCACTGGCGTCTTTACAATTTAAATCTTCAAACGCTTGTTTCAGGCGCGCAACGAATTGCTCTTCGCCTTTACGTAACCAAACACGCGGATCATAGTATTTTTTGTTGGGCTTGTCTTCGCCGTCCGGATTACCGATCTGGCCCTGAAGATAGGCTTCATTGGCTTTATAATAATCTAAGATGCCTTCCCAGAATGCCCATTGCATATCTGTATCAATATTCATTTTGATGGCACCGTAAGAAATGGCCTCTCTGATCTCTTCCTGAGAAGAACCTGAACCACCGTGGAATACAAAATTGATTGGTTTTTCAGCAGTTAATCCCAGTTTCTCTTTGATATAATCCTGAGAGTTCTTAAGAATTACCGGCTGCAACTTCACGTTGCCCGGTTTATATACGCCGTGAACATTACCAAAAGCGGCTGCTACGGTAAATTTGTCGCTGATCTTGCTCAGTTCTTCATAAGCATAAGCTACTTCAGAAGGCTGGGTATAAAGTTTAGAACTGTCTACATCGCTGTTATCCACTCCGTCTTCTTCACCGCCTGTTACACCAAGCTCGATCTCAATGGTCATTCCCATTTTAGACATACGCTCCAGGTATTTGGCAGAGATCTCCATGTTTTCTTCAATTGACTCTTCAGAAAGATCCAGCATGTGCGAAGAGAACAATGGTTTTCCGTGTTCAGCGAAGAACTGCTCACCATGGTCCAGCAATCCGTCGATCCATGGTAAAAGTTTTTTGGCAGCATGGTCAGTGTGCAATACGACAGCTACACCATAGTGTTCAGCCAATAAATGAACGTGTTTAGCAGCAGATACTGCACCTAAAATGCAGGCTTTCAAACCATCATTATTTAATGTCTTACCGGCATAAAACTGTGCTCCGCCATTAGATAATTGTATAATTACCGGTGAATTAACCGCTTTGGCAGTTTCCATCACTGCGTTTATGGTGTTTGTGCCGGTAACATTTACTGCTGGTAATGCAAATTGATGTTTTTTTGCCTGTTCAAACAATTCCTGAACGGCATCTCCGTAAACTACGCCCTTGTAACCTTTTAAACTCATCTTTAATATTTTAATGTACGCCGAAGTTATGAAAAATATCATTTTTGGCAAAGGTAAAGCGCATTATTTTGCATTAATATGCTTTCTTTCAGCACATTTTCATCCCAGGCTAATATGAAAGGGAGGGCGTTCTCCGGTCATTAAAAACAACCTTAAACTGTTCTCATTTTTTTTTGTTTCTTTGTAGTCGCATTTTTCAGGAAATAACATGGCTTGGTTTAAGAGAGAAAAAAAAGGTATCAGTACCCTTACAGAAGAAAAAAAAGAAGCACCAGACGGTTTATGGAACAAATGTCCAAATTGTAAAAAGGCATTGCACACCGCTGATCTTTTAGAAAATAAATACGTTTGTCAATATTGTGATTATCATTTGAGGGTAGGCTCCAAAGAGTACTTCCAGGTACTGTTTGATGAAAACCAGTTTACCGAACTGTTTCCGGACCTCAGGTCAGGGGACCCGCTGAACTTCACAGATACCAAACCTTATAAGGACAGACTGGTGGAAAGCATCGCTAAAACCGGTTTAAAAGATGCCATAAGGGCTGCCCATGGCAAGATCGAAGGTGAAGACCTGGTGGTAGCCTGTATGGATTTCAATTTCATAGGCGGCTCCATGGGCTCGGTAGTCGGTGAAAAGATCGCACGCAGTATCGATTATTCGATGAAGCACAAAATCCCTTTCCTGATGATCTCCAAATCCGGCGGTGCCAGGATGATGGAAGCGGCTTTTTCGCTCATGCAAATGGCAAAGACTTCGGCTAAATTAGCCCTGCTGAGCCAGGCAAAGATCCCATACATCTCTTTACTTACCGATCCTACTACCGGCGGCGTAACGGCCTCCTATGCGATGCTTGGAGACATTAACATTGCCGAACCCGGTGCCCTGATCGGCTTCGCCGGACCAAGGGTAATCAAAGAAACCATCAAGAAGGACCTGCCTAAAGGCTTCCAGACTGCTGAATTTGTTTTAGAACACGGCTTCCTCGACTTTATAGTAGACCGCCGCGCCATGAAAGCAAAACTTGCAGCTTTTCTGAAAATGATGAAGAACTAAGAAGATCTTAAATTGTATTTAATGATCTATTGTATTTAATAAAGAAGGCCGGTTCTCAAATTGAACCGGCCTTCTTCGTTTAGTATCCGTCATTGCGAGGCACGAAGCAATCCCACACCTGATGAGATTGCTTCGTACCTCGCAATGACGAATACTGCTTAACTCGTGTTGCTTATTAAATTTTACTCACCTCCCTATTTTCCATAAAATTTAGTGTCTTAGAGCTGACATAGGACTCTGTGCGCTTCTTCAGCGCACTAGGTCCAGTCAGCGAAAAGATCACTCAATTTTATCTTCTGTGCGCTCCTTCAGCGCGCTAGGTCCAGTCAGCGAAAAGATCACTCAATTTTACCTGTCACTGAATTTTACCTTTTACTACTTATTAGCAGGATCAGTAGAAAGTGAATAAGGGAACGCAGCTTCACTTGTACCTCTTTGCATATTCGGCTTGGCCGACATGTCAAAATCCAATACCGCACCTTTCAATAAACCCGAGTGACTCAGCCAGTTTTTACTGTGCACCGCACCATTAACCTTAAGTCCATTCACATACTTATTGGCCTCGCTATTAGCCGGCGCATTAATCACAATCTGTTTGCCATTCTCGAGATTTAACGTCACTTTCTTAAAATAAGGCGTACCCAAAACATACTGGTCCGTAGCCGGAGTAACCGGATAAAAACCTAGAGCAGAAAACACATACCAGGCAGAAGTCTGTCCATTGTCCTCATCACCACAATAACCATCAGGCGTTGCCTTATACATACGGTTCATGGTCTCACGTATCCAATACTGAGTCTTCCATGGCGCGCCACCATAATTGTACAGGTAGATCATGTGCTGGATCGGCTGATTGCCATGTGCATACTGACCCATATTGGCGATCTGCATCTCACGGATCTCATGGATCACTCCACCATAATAACTGTCATCAAATATTGGCGGAAGCGTAAACACAGAATCCAGCTTCTGAACAAATTTCTCTTTACCACCCATTAACTTGGACAAACCATCAATATCCTGGAATACTGACCAGGAATAATGCCAGCTGTTGCCCTCTGTAAACGCGTCACCCCATTTAAACGGATTGAATGGCGATTGAAAATTGCCGTCTTTATTTTTACCACGCATCAAACCACTCGCCGGATCAAACAGCTTTTTGTAGTTCATTGCACGTTTTTTGAAAATATCGATCTCAGAAGCCGGTTTTCCCAACGCCTTACCCAATTGATAAATGGCAAAATCATCATAAGAATACTCCAGTGTCCTGGCTGCATTTTCATTGATCTTCACATCATAAGGAACATACCCCAGTTCATTGTAGTATTTAACACCCAAACGGCCAACAGCCGGCATCGGACCTTCATTATCGGCACCATGTTTTACCGCATCCCAAAGTGTGTTGATGTCATATCCACGCATTCCCTTGATATAAGCGTCAGCTACTACAGAAGCAGAGTTGTTGCCCACCATTACGCTGGCAAGACCAGGACTTGACCACTCAGGCAGCCAGCCCCCTTCTTTAAAGTCATTGGCAAGACCTTCCTGCATCTCTTTATTAATAGAAGGGTACATCAGGTTTAAGAACGGATACAGTGCTCTGAAAGTATCCCAGAAGCCGGTTCCGCCAAACATATAACCCGGCAATGTTTTACCATTGTAAGGGCTCCAGTGGATGATTTTGTTGTTGGCATCCAATTCATACAATTTGTTGGGGAAGAATAAGGTACGGTAAAGGCAAGAGTAAAAAGTGCGGGCCTGATCGATCGTACCGCCTTCAACGCTGATCCTGCTGAGGGTCTTATTCCAGACCGCTTTAGCTTTGTCCTTGGTCGCCTCAAAACTGTCATTAGCCAGCTCTCTTTTCAAAGAAATGTCCGCCTGCTCAATACTGATGAAAGAAGAAGCAACTTTCATGTTCACCTGCTCACCCTTAGCTGTTTTGAATCCTATGATTGCTCCTGCATGATCGGCAGTCAGTTCCAGCACATCTTTTTGAAGATCATTGCCCCTCCAGGAACTTGCGGAAGTAAACGGTTTATCAAAATAAATTACAAAATAATTCTTGAAGTTTTCCGGCACCTTATGAGAATGCCTGGTGCTGTAACCAACGATCTTACGCTCTGCCGGAATGATTTTTATATAAGACCCTTTATCAAAGGCATCGATAACTACGTAAGAATCATCAGTTTTTGGAAACGTAAAACGAAATTGGGCAGCCCGTTCAGTGGGGGCGATTTCGGTAGTTACATCTGCGTCGGCAAGGTAAACGCTGTAATAATAAGGTTTGACAGTCTCCGCTTTATGAGAGTACCAGCTCGCACGCTCATCCTGGTTGAACCTGAGTTTGCCAGTTACCGGCATGACCGAAAACTGGCCGTAGTCATTCATCCATGGAGAAGGCTGGTGAGTCTGTTTAAACCCTCTGATCTTGTCCGCATCATAGGTATAGGCCCACCCATCACCCATTTTACCGGTTTGCGGAGTCCAGAAATTCATACCCCAGGGCACTGCTATCGACGGATAAGTATTTCCATTAGACAAAGAAGGTTTACTTGCGGTACCCATCAACGGATTGATCCACTCAACGGGGTCAGTAACCTTTCCAACTGTTTGTGCAAATGCACCAAACGACGCCACAACAAGTGAGGCGGTTAAAATTTGTTTAATCATATTATTAAGGTTCATCTTATGTGCTACAATGCAGGATTTTCAGCATAAGCTTTCCACTGCTCATCAAGGGTTTTACCGGTTTCTTTTTGCCAGATGGCATCAGTGTAAGTACGCGCACGCAGGTTTGCGTCCAATATTTTAACCAGGTCTTTATTGCCATGGTTTTCAAGCCATACTAGAAACCTTGCTGTGATCCGGTAACTGTTGGTATAACTCTGTGCAGGGTTAAATTCGGTCAGTGTCCAGCCGGCACCGGGATTGTCCACGCCAAATTTATAGCGGACATAGTCGGCAATGCCTTCGGTAAGCCAGCCCGGACCACGGGTACCCCCGGAGCGGCGGCGGCCTCCGTAGTTTTGAATCACGTGCATGACTTCATGTGTAACCACATCTATATCCCCTGGTTTTTTTCTGAAATAGGCAGGGTTATACACAATTCTTCCACCTCCGGTAGCTGCAACACCTTTGTACGCAGTATCTATCTCAAAGTTTACCGTAGTCGCAGCGGTGTCGTTGTATTCCTTTTTTAACAAGGGATATACCTTAAAAAAGGTTTCGATCATTCTTTTCTTCAATGCAGGATCAAATGACGCATCATTACTCGAAAAGTTTAATATAAGTCCGTCTTTTGCTACGGTTTCCTTTTCCTGCGCCTTAAGGTAGCTTATACCAAAGATAAACTGCGCGGCCAGAAACAGGGTAAAGTTTTTGTTCATATTGGTTAAATTATAAAACGTTTTAGCACACAAATAAACAGAATTAAAAGGAAAAAACTCAATCCCGCAGGTAAAAATTTAGAAGCAATATAGAGTTTTAACTCTATTTAATAAAACAAAAAACACAGCCCTGTTTTGGGACTGTGTTTCAGGAACTATACGCCGTTCCTATTGTGCTATCTCTTATTCCGCTATTCTGTTCCCGGCATTACACCAGGTTCATGGCTGGACCCGAGAGGCTTGTTCTTGCGGTTAGTCGTTTTAGTAAATGAAGACCTGTCAAAGCTATTCGCTGAGGAGGTTTCGCCACTGGTCTGATTTTCGCTCCGGTCGTCGGTTTCTTTGTAGACCTTTTTTTGGTTGTCCTGTTTATTTTTTGCTGAATTGTTCATCATTTCAAAGGTTAGTGATTACATAGACGTTTGTCCATTAATAACACCTCCGAATGTGGATTGTTTAATATTTTAAACAGCTATGTTCTGACTGACGATCTGTTTTACCTTGTCCACCACAAAATCCAGTTCTGCCCTGGTATTGTACTTGCTAAAAGAAAACCGTACAGAAGGACGGTTGGGATCAGCAGCTATTCCGGTGAGGACGTGCGAGCCAATATTTGAGCCTGATGAGCACGCACTACCCCCTGATGCAGAGACCCCGCTGATATCCAGGTTAAACAACAGCATGTCTGACATATCCATTGCCGGAAATGAAACGTTAAGCACTGTATATAAGCTCTTATCAGCATCTGTTTCCCCATTAAAGAAAAGATCAGGTACTTCTGAACTCAGTTTGCCTTTCAGGTAAGTCTTCAGCTCCTGTATATACGAATGGTGCTGTTCCATCTCAGCATAGGCCATTTGCAGTGCTTTAGCAAGACCAACAATACCATACACATTCTCTGTCCCGCCCCTCATATTGCGCTCCTGCGCGCCTCCGGAAATCATCGGGCTGATCTTGATGGCATGGTTCACGTATAAAAAACCAACACCTTTAGGCCCATGCAATTTATGTGCGGCACAAACGATAAAATGAGCTTTAAGTTTTCTTACATCATGTTTATAATGTCCCATGGTCTGTACCGTATCGCAATGATAAACGGCATTATAAGTTTCACAAATGTCTCCTACCCGCTCAATATCCGTCAATGTTCCTATCTCATTATTGGCATGCATCAATGAAACAAAAGAACGTTCATTGTTCTTCAGCAATTCTTCCAGGTGCTCATAGTCGATATTTCCTTTGGAATCTACATTGACGAAACTCAGCTTATCAATAATACCCTGCTGCAACAGCATGTTTAAGGTGTGCTCTACTGCATGATGCTCAATTTTTGAGGTAATGGCATGTTTGATGTTAAATGCAGCAATACCACTGCGGATAGCCGTATTATCGGCCTCTGTCCCTCCCGAAGTAAAAAAGATCTCAGCAGGTGTGGCATTCAGCAAGCCGGCAACGGTCTTCCTTGCTTTTTCTATCAGGGTACGCACTTCGCGGCCCTGAGCATGAATAGAAGAAGGATTCCCATAATACTTCTGCATCACGTTCACCATGTCCGCTATTACCTCGGGATCTAAGGGAGTAGTCGCTGCATTGTCTAAATAAATCCTTTCCATTGCTTAACTGAGCTTTAATATCTCTTTAATATCAGAGATGATCTTTGCAGCAAGGTTCTCTGCCACTGTTTCGGTACCGGCCTCACTGTAGATCCTGATGATCGGTTCAGTGTTTGATCTTCTCAAATGCACCCACTCCTTATCGAACTCTATCTTCAAACCGTCAATTGTAGAATTCGGCTGATTTTTATAACGCTCCTGCACTTTCAGCAAAAGTGCATCGATGTCCATTTCCGGGGTCAGCGTGATCTTATTTTTTGAAATATGATAAGCCGGATAGCTGCTGCGCAACACCGAAATTGGTTTGCCAAATTTCGCAAGATGTGTCAGGAATAAGGCAATTCCAACCAGCGCATCACGGCCGTAATGCAGCTCAGGATAGATGATACCGCCATTTCCTTCTCCGCCTATGATCGCATTGGTCGCCTTCATTTTATTGACCACGTTTACCTCTCCCACTGCTGCGGCATTGTATTCGCCGCCGGCTTTTTCAGTCACGTCTCTCAATGCCCTGGTCGATGACAGGTTGGAAACTGAATTGCCCGGTGTATTTTTTAATATGTAGTCCGCTACGGCAACCAATGTATACTCCTCGCCAAACATGCTTCCATCTTCATTGACAAAGCAAAGGCGGTCCACATCAGGGTCCACTACAATACCCAGGTCGGCATTCTTGCTTTGTACTACCTTAGCGATTTCAGTAAGGTTTTCTGGCAGTGGCTCAGGATTGTGCGGAAAATGCCCGTTAGGTTCACAGTACAATTCATAGACGGTTTTTACCCCAAGTGCCTTCAGCAGCGCGGGAATAAATATTCCGCCGCTAGAATTTACGCAGTCTATGGCGATCTTGAAGTTGGCAGCCTTTATCGCCTCCACATCCACAAGCGGAAGTGCAAGGATCACATCTATGTGTTTTTGAAGATAGGTATCGTTGCTGGTCACTTTGCCCAGGGCGTCTACATCGGCAAATGCAAATTCAGCCCTTTCGGCAATGTCCAGGACTTCTTTTCCATCAGCATCACTGATAAACTCGCCATCGGCATTCAGCAGTTTCAGGGCGTTCCATTGTTTGGGATTATGGCTGGCAGTCAAAATAATACCGCCGCCGGCCTGCTCCAAAGGCACCGCGATCTCTACAGTAGGTGTCGTGGACAGACCGAGGTCGATCACTTCTATACCCAAGCCCTGTAAGGTGCCGATAACCAGGTTATTCACCATTTCGCCGGAGATCCTGGCATCTCTGCCCAGCACGATCTTTTTGTTATTTGTCTTGCTGACTACCCATGAACCATAAGCAGCAGTAAATTTTACGATATCAATTGGGGTTAAACCATCACCGGCTATACCACCGATTGTTCCCCTGATACCAGAGATAGATTTTATAAGTGTCAAAGTATTTGTTTTTTTTCAAAAGTAGCAAAAAAACAGGAAACGACTTATTTTAGGTTTATCCCTGCAAAGAAAATTACACGATTAAAACTTTAACTACTCCCCAAATAATCCTGCCGTATGCATTTCAAAATACTATCTTTGTATTTTTCTAAAACATCAAAAATACAGCTCTATGCAGCGAAAATGGTTTCAATATTGGTTCAACTCGCCTTTTTATCATATTTTATATAGCCAGCGGGACGATGCCGAAGCAGAATTTCTGATTGATAACCTTTCCGCCTATTTAAAACCAAATGCAAATTCCAGGATACTGGACATTGCCTGCGGCAGAGGCAGGCATGCCGTATATCTACACAAAAAAGGATATGATGTAACCGGTATTGATCTTTCTGAGCAAAGCATTAAATACGCGCAGCAGTTTGAACAAAAAAACCTGCATTTTTTTGTTCACGATATGCGCAGGCTGGCATTTATTAATTATTTTGATATTGCGCTCAACATGTTTACCAGTTTTGGATATTTTGAAACAGAAAAAGACCATGTGAATGCGCTGAAATCTTTTAGAAAAGGAATCAAAGCTGACGGCACTTTAGTTATAGATTACTTCAACACCCAAAAGATCCTCAAAAACCTGACCAGCCAGGAAATCAAAACCCTGGAAGGCATAGAGTTTCACCTGCATAAATTTGTGTCAGACGGGAAAATCATCAAGCATATTAATTTTGAACACAGAAACAAAGTTTATGCTTTCGAAGAGCGCGTACAGGCTTTTACTCTGGCAGATTTTGAGCGCATGTTTGAGAAGAGCGGCCTGCACATCAGTGCTACATTCGGCAGCTACGGCCTGGATCCTTACGATGCGGAGAAATCTGACCGCTTGATCTTAATCTGTAAAAAAGCATGATAGAGGGCCTGATGCAATTTGATACCGATCTCTTTTTAGAGATCCACAGGGGACTCAGCAATCCGTTTTTTGACTGGCTCCTTCCGATCATGCGCAACAGATTTACCTGGGCACCCTTATACTTGTTCATCATTATTTTCTGTTTTAGGGAATACAAAAAAAAAGGATGGTACATTATTGGAATGCTGCTCTTTACATTTGCCATGGGCGATCTCCTGGCATCAAGACTGATCAAACCATTTGTAGTGAGGCTGAGACCCTGCAACGAACCCGGCCTTGTCGATGAGATCATTCACCGCGTACCCTGCGGAAGCGGCTACAGCTTTCCTTCAGCACATGCCACAAATCATTTTGCGATCGCGATATTCCTGATCATTGTATTTTACAGCAGGTGGAAACCGGTCCTTCCGCTTGGCCTGGCCTGGGCTTTTATCATCTCCTTTTCTCAGATCTATGTGGGTGTCCATTATCCGCTGGATACACTGGCAGGGGCAATACTGGGAACGCTAATCGGGCTAACGACCTCAAAATTATACAAAACGCTACAACCCACATTATAATGGAAATCTGGAAGATATTTATACTATTTCTTAGTGCTTTTTTAGGCGGTGCCGCCATTTTTTTGGTTAAAAGCGATAAATCCCAGCTTTTAAAGCTTATCCTTTCTTTCAGCGGGGCATATCTTTTTGCCATTACGGTGCTGCACCTCATCCCTGATGCCTACAACGGCTCAGACCATGAAGAGATCGGAATATTCATATTGGTGGGCTTTTTACTCCAGGTTTTCCTGGAACAGTTTTCAGAAGGAGTAGAACACGGTCATATCCACAAGCACCACGGCAGCCATGCATTTCCGTACGGCATTATGATCAGCCTGTGTTTACACGCCTTTTTAGAAGGAATGCCTCTGGCCAAAGACCAGCACAATGCATTGATATTCGGTATCGCGCTGCACCATATTCCGGCAGCATTCGCATTAGCCAGTATATTGATGCAAAACCATTTCAACAAAAGGAATATCATTATTTATATTTCTGTTTTTGCACTGATGGCTCCACTGGGCTTCTATGTAAGTTACGGCCTCAGCAACGGCACCATTGGCGGTGTGGAAGACTACTTCAATAAGATCATGGGTATAGTGATTGGTATATTTCTGCACATCTCTACTACGATCCTGTTTGAATCAAGTGTAGACCATAAGGTGAGCAAAAGAAAAATGATTGCTGTTTTATGTGGTATAGGCATCGCACTGATCGGCTATTTTACCTCAGCACATACACACTAGCCTCTCATTTTATCCAGCAGGACATTCAATTGTGCGGCTTCATTTTCGGTCAGATTTGAAGAAACAATACCGGAGATGCTGACTTCCTCATCCATCTGGCTGAGCAGTTCCAGGCCCCTGGCGCTGATCAAAATGTCGACTGCGCGCTTGTCAGACCCGTTTGCTTTTTTAAATACAAGGTCTTTTTGGACCAGGCGCTCCACGATCCTCGAAGCATCACTCATTTTATCCAGCATCCTGGACCTGAGCAGGTTTATGGTCGAGGGTTTGGGATACTGGCCCCTCAGTATCCTTAAAATATTGAATTGCTGTGTGGTAATCTCGTAAGGCACAATAACCTGCTTTAACCTGTCAATACACCAGGTATAGGTATATAAAACATTCACTATAGCCTGCTGGTGTTCACTCTCGAACTGAGTTGTATGGGTTTCTTTCTGCAATTGCATATCTGATTACTTCTACTTTATAGCTTTTTGTCAGGTGTATCTTTTACTTTTTCCTTGCCAAACCCCCATGGACAATGCCTGCATTTATTCTTGCAGCAATAGCCCCTCTTTAAATGGTAAGCCTCAGTGAAAACCATGAAACCATTTTCATCGAAATAAAAGTCTATACCTTCCCGCATCAGTTAAGCAATTTAACGACCAAACTTTTTTCGTAATGCTTCTGCAATTGCAATCCATTCCCGTGATTGGTCCAAACCTGCTGAGGGTTAACCTGTTCTATTGTAGTGACAATGTCGTTCCAGTCCGCATGATCAGAGATATACAACTGTATTTCATGGCCGCTCTGCAGGTGCTTCCAGCCCGTTGCAAACACCCTTACGACGTTGATGGCCTTAAAATAGCTCCTGAATACCATTGGCGGCACCATATAGATCATACCCGTAAGATTGCTCTTCATTACTTTACGGTCATAAACCTCATATCCGCCCACATTCATGCCCATCTGTTCATATATTTTCACAAACGGCATCATGCTGTGGTGCAGCAATATCCTCTTTTCTGGACAATGATCGCTGATCAGACTGATCAGGCGCTGACACTTTCCAAGCGCATAGGCGCCCAGCATGATGTTGTTCGGCGTTGAACTGAGCTTCAGGATCTCCTGCTCAGCAGCAGGATGCTGCGTATCCGGATCCGCAAAAGTAGTCTCCGTGATCAGCACATGTGCGCTGACAAATTCAACCGGCTCACAAGTCCTGTCGGGCTGCAGTTTATAATCCCCGGTATAAAGATACCTTATGCCATTGTATTCCATCAGTACCATTGCCGAACCCAGTATATGGCCGGCAGGAATAAAGCTGATCTTGACCCCGTTTACCTCAAATACTTTATGATAATTACTGATGTGAAATGCTCCGCCCGCAAATTTCTTATACCTGTGCAGCATAAAAAGTGAAGTGGCTTCAGTACAGTAAACCTCCAGGTTACCTCCTACAGCATGATCACCATGGGCGTGCGAGATCACGGCGTGCTTTACCGGTTCTTTGGGATCCAGGTAAAATTTTCCATAACTGCAATACAGACCGATATTGTCGATCACTATAAAATCATCTAATATTCTCATCTATAAGTTTGTGCTTAAGAACACCTGATGCAGCCGGAGTACTTGTTCAATCAAAGATTCGCTTTCGTTATTCTGGATGATGTGATCCGCCAGCTTGAGTTTTTGCCGGTCGGTAAACTGCTTGTCCATCCGCGCTTTTACCGCATCAGCACTGACACCATCACGCTGCATCACACGGTCCAGCTTTAATTTTTCAGGTGCGACAACCAGGATATTCAGATCGCACAACTGGTATGAACCGCTTTCAAATAGAAGTGCCGCTTCCTTAAGAACATAAGACGTTTCAGGAGGCAGCGCCGCTGTCCAGCCGTTAAAGGCCCTGAATACAGCCGGATGAACCATGGCATTCAGTTTTGCCAGCTCCTCAGTATTGTTAAAAACAATATTTGCGATGTGCTTGTTATTTAACGCGCCATCATTAAAATAACTTTCCTTTCCGAAAGTATTTTTTATACCGTCAATAAGGATGGCATCTTCGACCATGATTTGCTTCGCCGCCGTATCGGCATAAAACACCTGAATGCCCAATGTTTCAAAAATCTTGCAAACCGTAGTTTTCCCGCTGCCTATTCCTCCCGTAATTCCTACTTTAAGCATTATTTCTCTATAATAAAATCTATTTTGTCCGGACTGATCTTTATCAGCGTGCAATAGTCCGGGAAACGGCTGAGTGTAACCCTAAGCTGATTGTGTTTACGTATTTTCCAGTCATCAATATCGACCACAGCATCCATGAAATTCTCGTTGATGGTCTGATATTTTGAAAGTGCCACCAGGAAAGTGACCTTCACTTTCCTGGGAAAAAATTTGATGTCATAGTATTCCTTATTGTTGATGACCGCTACGGGGAGCTCCAGTGTTTTTTCAGTAAATTCATCAACAGGAACTTTCACTTCAACGCTCGAAGGAAAAATATTCACATTTTTCATCCTGTTGCCCAGCATGCTTACCCTTGATACATCGGTGCGCTGCAGCTCTTTCAATGTCAGTGTATCCGTCGCCCAATATTTTATTTTTTCCAGTTCCTGTCCAGGGCCTGACAGGGTTACATATTCCGGAACAAGCTCAATATCACTGGAAATGCCATACTGCTTTACAAATGTAAAATCTGAGACCAGTTTTACCGGAACCCGTTTTACAGTTCTTTCAGAGAAATCAAAGTAGAGCGTGTCCGGTCTGACAGAAATTATCTTTTGTGAGCTCTCGAGCTGCTTGTTAACATTGTAAAGCTGCTCTGAAAATAAAATGAAATTCCGGCTGTTTAGTTTTTCCAGGCTAATGGCAATGGACTGTGGCTTAATCCTCAGCCTGGCAAATAACAGCTGCCATCCTGTACCCTCCACCTGCAGGTCAACTGTATCAGACTGCAGGGCATGAAATGCACGTTTTTGGGGGAAATTTTTGTAGACCAGTACCGTTTTGGCCGTATATACATATTTATTCTTTAAAGACAGGAACAACCAGGCCCCTATCGCCATCAACAAACAAGTCAGCAACGTCAGTATACGCTTTCGTTCTATTTTTGTAAGTTTTATAAACGGCATGGCGGTAAAGTAAACAAAAATATTTTAGGATCGAATTTACTAAAACAAAAAAGCCGCTCCAAATATGGGCGGCTTTTTAAAATAAGTGTTGCTGTTAGGCTTTGGCATCCGTTTTAGCTAGATCTACTTTAGGGGCCGCAGCTTTTGTTGCGTCTAAAGATACCGCCGTTTTATCAAAGCGGATTTTAGTGCCACCTTCTACTTCAATCAAAAAAGTCGTATCGTTCATATCCGCAATCCTTCCGTGAATTCCTGCAGTAGTGACAATTTTATCGCCTTTTTTTAGCTCCCCGATTAATTTCTTGTGGTCTTTGGCCTTTTTAACCTGGGGCCTGATCATGAAGAAGTAAAACACTACCATGATCAAAACCATTGGTATTAAAGTACTCAGCATACTGCTGCTTCCACCTGCGGCCTGTAATATTACTGTTGATATCATATCTGTCTTATATTTATTTTTCTGTAATTTCTCCCGTTATCAGGAGCTGTACGGTACTGTTGAGTGCATTGGAGGTAACCGTAATCCCCTTTTTAAATTCCCCGACAGGTTTTCCGGTGCTGTCAAATACCACCTTCAGTTCACTCGATGCACCGGGTTGAACCGGCTCTTTCGGCGGCTCCGGTACAGTGCAGCCGCACATGGCAACGGCATCTTTAATGATCAGCGGAATTCTGCCTGTATTTTTAAACTTAAAACTGTAAGACACGCTCTCCCCCTTTTTTACTTTTCCGAAATTGTAATTTTCGACAGCAAAATTAAGTACCGGGCCTCCCGGGTTTAACGTGTCGGCGTCCTTGGTTTGAGCAGCAACAGCAGTACTGTCTGTACCAGTTGATGTGCTCTCGGTTTTTTGCTGACATGAAGCAAATGCTAAAGCAGTTAATGCTACCAGTAAGATCTTTTTCATTTTTTATTCTTCTATTAATCCCCGGCCAACCTTTTTAATACTGTTGGTTCTTTTAAGGTCACCCATTATTTTGTCCAAGATACCGTTAATAAATGAATTACTTTTTGGTGTACTGTAATCTTTTGACAGATCAAGATATTCATTAATGGTTACTTTTACAGGGATAGATGGAAAATTCATCAGCTCACAGATGGCCATTTTCATGAGTATGGTATCCATTAAAGCAATCCTTTCAGATTCCCAGTTCTTGGTCCTCTCCGCGATAAGTGCCTGATAATCTTTATCATTTCTAAGCGTGTAGATGAACAGGTCCTCGACAAATTTACCGTCCTCGTCCCAATCCTGGCTTATTGGCGTCAGTTTATTGGCAAAAGGATCCTCAGATGTAAAATTTTTGATGGTTTTAGCCACCATGCCCTGCATCACCTCTTTATCCACACTCCAGTTGATGAATTTGTCTTCAAAAGCCTGGATGATATTGTGGCTTTTCAGGATAACTTTTCTAAAGATGTATTTAATGATGGTCTTGGATTCTTCAAGGCTGTTGTCGGGATCGGCCAGATAAGCTGTGTATTCAGGCGTAACTTTCAGGGTATTGAATATTGCTTTCACAAATTCCGGGTCCGCCATCCAGTTGATCCTGTATTTCTTTACTGCCGCAATGAACTCCGGGTTCTCTTTGAGCGTAACTGCAAACTTATTGTTCAGCAGTTTGAGGTTAGGATTAAGGTCTTCTTCCGTAGGCAAATGCTTGTTGGCCCTTTCTGTAGCATCGATCCCCGTGTATTCGGTCACCTCTGCCAAAAGCGAGAGCATCCAGATGTACATTTCATATACATTGTCAATACTTTGCATCAGCGCCTTTTTTGAAGAAGCTAGATCCTTTTTGTCTGTCATGTGCCAAGCAAATATATTTTGCAGAGCTTTTATTCTTAAGTGCCTTCTGTTTAACATGAATGTAAGAACGAGTGGTAAATTACCGGGTTTATTAAAATGATGATTTTATTTTTTTGATGTCAATTATTCGTTGTTCTGCAAGTCGGTTGGCTGCCCATATTGTCGGAATATTGTCTTTTTTAGACATCCTGATCACGTCTCTTGTCGCATTATAAATATTTTCAGTGAGCTGTATGGTGCGTTTTTTTCCATAGCCGGTCAGTTCTGAATAGCAGCTGATCAGACCGCCCGCATTGATCAGGTAGTCAGGAGCAAATAAAATGCCCCTATCGAGCAGCATTTTTCCATGAATCTGCTCATCAGCAAGCTGGTTATTGGCCGAACCTGCGATAATGGCAAACTTCATTTTGTCGATGGTCTTATCATTTACTGTAGCTCCGAGCGCGCAAGGGGCATAGATATCGGCGTTCAGGCCAAAGATCTTGTCAGCAGGAACAGGCTTGGCCTTATAAGTGCGGGCCACATGCTGCAGGCGTTCCTCGTTGATGTCACTGATGTAAACTTCTACGTTTTCTGCTCTGAGCAGTTCTACGAGGTGCTCGCCCACATTTCCAATCCCCTGAACCACCACAGAACGTCCGGCCAGCATATCCGTACCAAATACTTCTTTTACACAAGCTTTGATCCCCAGATAAACACCTTTGGCAGTCGTCGGCGCAGGATTTCCGGCACCGCCCAGTGACTCAGGAACACCCGTTACATGTGTAGTCTCCATACGGATATATTCCATATCCCTGGTATTGGTCCCCACATCCTCTGCTGTAATGAATTCGCCGTTCAGGTTTTTGATAAACCGGCCATAACTTCTCATCATGGCTTCAGATTTTCCCTTGCGGGAATCGCCGATGATCACTGCATTTCCGCCGCCAAGGTTGATCCCTGTAATGGCAGATTTATAGGTCATGGCCCTGCTCAGCCTCAACACATCTTCAAGCGCTTCGGCCTCCGTAGCATAATTCCACATCCGGGTACCACCGATAGCCGGGCCCAGTGTTGTATCGTGAATAGCAATAATTGCTTTTAAACCGGTGTCCGGGTCATTACAAAAAATAACCTTTTTATGACCTGAGGCACCTATTTGATCTAAAACTGAATTCACAACTGAGCTATTTGCCGACATATTATTTTGTTTATCAGATATGCCGCAAAACTAGCATAAAAAAAGCAGTATTTACATTGTTTTAACCAAAGTGTTTAAAAAAATTATCATCATTTGGTTAACTTTACCTGCTCATGAAACACCTTCGTTTTTTAAACAAGTACTTTTATAAATACAAATGGTGGATTATTCCAGGGATTTTCTTTGTGATCATCTCCAATATTTTTGGCGTAGTACCGGCGCAGGTGATCGGCCATGCATTCAACCTGATCACTGAAAATATCGAGATCTACCGCTTGTTTGAAGGATTTGAGCGCCGGGATATCATTTACGACATCTTCAGCAACAGCCTGTTCTATTTCGGTCTGATCGTTCTTGTGCTTTACCTGTTCAGGGGTTTGTTCCTGTTCTTCATGCGGCAAACCATCATCCTAATGTCCAGGCATATTGAGTTTGACATGAAGAATGAGATCTATGCCCATTATCAAAAACTAAGCCTTGGTTTTTACAGGCGCAACAATACCGGGGACCTCATGAACAGAGCCACGGAAGATGTAAACCGCGTACGCATGTACGTTGGGCCGGCAATTATGTACGCCATAAATACTGCCATTTTATTTGTACTCGTTATTTATGCGATGTTTTCGGTAAACAGCACTTTGGCTTTATTTTGTTTACTGCCATTGCCTGTACTGGTGATCATCATTTATTTTGTGAATACGATGATCAACCAGAAAAGTGAGCAGATCCAGGAGCAGTTGTCCAAACTCTCCAGCTTTGTACAGGAACGTTTTTCAGGGATCAGGGTCATCAAATCCTATGTACGGGAGGCCCATACCAAGGAAGTATTTGCTTCCGAGAGCCAGGGTTATAAACAGAATGCCATGAGCCTGGTAAAGGTGCAGGCGCTATTCTATCCGACAATGGTCCTGCTCGTTGGACTGAGCACCATACTTACGGTATATGTGGGCGGCAGACAGGTGATCAGCGGGTCTATCACTCCGGGAAACATTGCTGAGTTCATCGTGTATGTAAACCAGCTCACGTTTCCTGTTTCCATGTTAGGCTGGGTCACCACACTGATCCAAAGGGCTTCCGCCTCTCAAAAAAGGATCAATGAGTTTTTGCAGCTCAAGTCTGACATCACGTCAACAGACAACCATACCGTACCGCTTAAAGGCAATATCAGATTTGAAAATGTAAGCTTTACCTATCCGGACACAGGCATTGAAGCCATCAGGGACGTCAGCTTCGAGATTGAAAAAGGACAATTCGTAGCGATCATCGGCAGAACAGGCTCCGGAAAGTCCACGCTGGCAAACCTGATCATGCGCATGTACGATGTTGACGGCGGCATGGTAAAGATTGACGATACCCCTATAAGAACCCTTAACCTGCAGCATTACAGAGACCAAATAGGATTTGTACCCCAGGAAGTTTTCCTTTTTTCCGATACCATCAAAAACAACATCGCATTTGGTCTGGATAATGTTACCCATGAAGAAGTTGAAACCGCTTCAAAAAATGCCGCTGTTTATCAAAATATTGTCGATTTCGAGCATAAATTTGAAACCATGCTCGGTGAACGCGGCATCACACTTTCTGGTGGACAAAAACAAAGGGTCTCTATAGCCAGAGCATTGATAAAGGAACCCAAAATACTCATTTTCGACGATTGCCTGTCGGCAGTTGATACCCGGACGGAAGAAGAAATACTCAACAATCTGGGCAGGCTGATGCATGGCAAGACCAGTATCCTGATTGCGCACCGGATCTCGACCATTAAAAATGCAGACAAGATCCTTGTACTCGACGAAGGCAGGATCATAGAACAGGGAACTCATAGTGAATTGCTTGGTCAGGATGGTGCCTATGCAGAAATGTACCAGAACCAGCTGCTGGAGGAGGAAAACCAGTCTGTTTAATTTTCTATTTTGAACTTTAACAATTATTGCTTTATATTTACCCAAGCAACCAAAACCAAGAGCTAAAGCAACCATGGGAGAATTTGACAACAAAGAGAGAGAAGAGGTTTTTTCAAAGAAAGTAAGGGCTGGTAAAAGAACTTATTTTTTTGATGTAAAGGCCACCAGATCAGGAGATTACTACCTAACCTTGACCGAAAGTAAGAAAAGACTTGAAGACGGGGTTTTCGTGAAACACAAGATCTTTTTATATAAGGAGGATTTTGAGAAATTTGCCGAAGGCTTAAATGAAACGGTTGATTACATTAAAAACCACCAGGAAGTAGTTGAAAAACGTTATGAGTACTCAGAGAACCACGAAGGAGTACCGAGCAGAGTTCAAAGCGACGATTTTTCATTCTAAGATCTCCTAAACATGAAATAAAGAATCCCCCCTTTATCAGATAAAGGGGGGATTTTTATAGTTTCTTTTTTTACGTTACTGACTCTTGCTCAGTAACGCTGACAAGGCCTGCAGCCGGTCGGTATTGATAAAATCCATATCATAAGCTTTAAGCCTTTTCCATACTGCCTCGTTATCCGGCACAGCCCAGATCCTGCATTTTTTCCCGTCTTTGTGCACAGCGCTGATAAAAAGTTCCACTTTTTTCCATTGTTCATCTGTAACCACATCCCTGGTGTTCCAGCCGGTCACATTGGCAAATGATTCACTCACCACCGGCATTTCATCAGTGGTATATCCGCCGCCAATGTCTTTTGGCCGGCCATCTACACCCATGATCCTCCCAGGCATTTTAAGTGTGTATAACAGGTCCTTTCCGCTCAGGTAGACCTTAAAATTTGGATTATTGATGAATTCCGGATATTTGGAGATCTGCTCATGCAACTTTTGATAGGTAGTTGCTGCATCACTCTTCAGGTCGATCATCAGGTAAAACACACCCTGATAACCCGGATAAACCTTATTTTTGTTTTTCTTTAAGATCTGCCGCAAAGGGTCCAGGTAAAGTTCTTTTAAGGTAATACCTTTCAGGAGCTTTGGATAATTGTGGGAAACGTAGAGTTCATCGCCAATCAGATAGACATCAGCTTCCACACTCGTAAAACCGAAACTCAGCGCATCCAAAAGCGGGCGTTTGTGCTCATAATCATTGTGTGCATGTGCATTTACCAGAGGCTTTACCTGGGCAAACACGCTGGTGCCCAGTAAACAGGCAATTGTCAGGATCAATAGTGACCGCATAAAATTGTTCTTAGTGATCACAAAAATAACGCTATTATTCCCATTACCAAATGAGATGCATTAAGTCTGTGTTATTATTCATATCAGCTCCATGACGGCTTCATAACGGGTCCATAACGGGTTCGCCTCGGCTAAACCCGTTTAAAAGCCGCAATAGAGCAGTTATGAAATTAATATGCAGCCCCTATGGATATCAGAGCAAACAGATGTCAGTTGTATACTGCAATACGGTGGGTATGGAGTCTGTAGGCGCTCGTACCCGACTGCCCGGCCTCCTGAAAGCTGATCACTTTTGAGGATTGCAGAGGCATGTGACAATCTATGCAATTGGTCTTTACCATGGCATTGGCCAGAGTCTTTTCTTTGTGCTTTATGGTCGCATGACAGGAAATACATTTTTTTGAATAAAGCGTGATACCCTCCTGCGCAGTTTCATGCGGATTGTGGCAGGTACCGCAATCCATACTGGTACTTTTAATAAAGCATTTGCTCCCTGCAAGCATCTGGATCTGGTTTCCGTGAACATCCGGTTCCGGCTCTGCGGAAATCCCGGGCGCATGTCCATAGTAATCATTTAGGTCCTCGCCCGGTTTATAGCCAAAAGTAGATTTCAATTCTTCCTGGGCTGCTCCCGAATGACAGATCGCGCAGGCATCCAGCTTTTGTTTGCGGGTCAGCGACTTGTATAGTACCACGTACTTTGCCTGCTGCACTTCAGGATTTTTGAGGTGAAACTCCACATGCATCCCTGCAGGGCCATGGCAGCGTTCACAATCTATTCCATAGACCAGGGATTTTTTGACCAGCTTTTCCTCCACTGCAAGCGCAGAGATCTGTTCGGTCGTATGCTGTATATATGAACTGTGACATTCCAGGCACTTTACACCGATCGACCTGCTGAAGTGGACTTTGTCTGTGGGAAAACCCGGACTGTTCGCCCAGTCGTTGATCACTCTGAAATAGGACAAGGGCAACTGATTGAGCCCGGACCCGTTCCAGGCGCCATAGGTATAAGAATTTTTCCCGGAGCCTATCGCGATATTAAAAGGCCTTGCCATCCTTTCTTTACCGTCCAGATAGGCAACCTGGTATAGCATGCCTTTTCTTTTTTCAATCGCGACTTTCAAACGTTTGTTAAATTTGTAACTATCTGAACGCGGCATCATTTGTTTTAAGTGATCAGCACCTGATACCGGAGACGAGGTAAGCGTATGCCGGTCATCAAGATAATTTGTGTAGATCTTCTGATGACACTGCTTGCAGCTCTCTGCCCCCGCAATGCTTGCTGCAGTCGCCTTCAAGTCCTTGTCTGAGTCCATACATTGAGACAAAAAGATGACCAGGACCGTTATCACGCCAAATGCCAGCAATAAACGTCCTTTACCTTTCATCATTGAGTCTTAGTATACAGCTATGCGGTGGTTGTGCAGCATATAGGGTGTCACGTCTTTTTGAGCGGCCTGCTGGAAACTGATCAGCTGAGAAGGCTGCAAAGGCATATGGCAATCTATGCAATTGGTCTTTACCATAGCATTGGCCAGGGTCTTTTCAGAATGAGATATGGTGGCATGACAGGAAATACATTTTTTTGAATAGACCGTCAACCCCTCCTTTTTTGATTCGTGCGGACTGTGGCAGGTGCCGCAATCCATAGTCTTACTTTGGATAAAGCACTGGCTTTTTTCCATCAGATGTACCTGGTTTCCGTGGACGTCCGGTTCTGTGGCTTCATAAGCTGGGTTGCCAGGAAGGTAATAATTTGAAAGGTCCTCGCCCGGTTTGTAGCTGAAGGTTGGCTGGAGTTTGTGCTGGGAATTTCCTGAATGACATACCGCACAGGCATCAATTTTCTGTTTCCTGGTCAGGGACTTGTAAAGTACCATGTATTTGGATTGTTTCTCTTCAGGATTTTTGATATGAAATTCGACGTGTTGTCCGGCAGACCCATGACAGCGTTCACAATCTATGCCGTAGATCAGCGATTTTTCTTCCATTTTCAGCCCGGTAGAAAGCCCACCGCTTTGCGTGGCGGTATATTCAAGGTTAGAGCTGTGGCATTCAAAACACCGGGGTTCTATCAGCTGTGAGTAGTAGGGTCTGTCTTTTGGAAACTTGGGACTGTTTACCCAGTTATTTGCCACTCTCAGGTAGGATAATGGCAATTGGTAAAGTATTTTTCCAGTCCAGGAGCCATAGGTATACACGTTTTTACCGGAGCCGAGGGCTATGTCAAAACGCCTGGCCATGCCTTCCTCGCCGTCAAAATAAGCTACCTGATACATGCCGTCTTTTCTTTTTTCTACTGCGACCTTTAGGTGCTCAGTAAAGGGATAAAAATCAGATATGGGCGTGTCCCCCTTCACAATGTCATCGTCCTTTACAGGCCGGGATGTAATGGAATGCGTGTCATGAAGATAATTGTCATATACCTTCTGATGGCATTGCTTACAGGTTGCAGCGCCTGCGCGGGTTGTCTCGGTTGCTGTGAGCTTTGGCTCGGAGTCCATACATTGAGAAAAAGTGATCACCAGTACTGTTATAACGCTTAGTATGAGGAGTAAACGTCCTTTACCTTTCATAATTCAATTGTAGCTTTTAATATTCGACAAACTGAATATAGCTAAAATTGAAGTAACCTGTATCCGCCAGTATCCTTAAAACCTGCTTTCCTGCCTTAAATGGAATGTTTCTAAGCTCCATAGGCTGGAACATTTTTAATCCGCCGGTGTTTGGAAGCCGGATTTCCTTAGCTGCAGTCTTTCCGTTTACACTTACTGAGATCTTTCCCTCGTCGTCATTTGAAGCGATGCTTAGCTTAAGTGTATAATTCCCTGCTTTTTTTACATCGACTGTGTATTGCAGCCATTCTCCGGGCTCTATGCTGTTTACATAATAGGTTTCATATTTCAGCGAATCTTTGCTGATGTCTACACCGTCGTTTCTGTAAACCCGGCCTTTGTTGCCTGCGCCGCGCTGGCCGGTTGACACATGGTAATCGGCTGTATCTCTGTCAAAATAAGCGATGCCGTTTCGGCCAAGATCATAATCTACTGCATTTATTATGGCATTATTTCTAATGATATGCTGCTTAAAAGGTTTGGTTTCAGCAGAAAAAGGCTGACGCATCATGGCATCGAGTACGTCGCGGTGAATAATGGTGCTCTCCAGTTTGGTATAGGCCGCAAGTTCCATCAGGCCGCTGTAAGCATTGCTTTCCTTTGGTTTGCTGCCTTTGCCGTTTATATAGCGGACTACATCATTATAGTTCGGGTTGGACCTGATTTCCATTGGGTTGTTGGCGCCGACCTTTTTCAAAGGCCACCAGGCCCAACCTATGTTGTTGCTTTCAAACAGGCGGATCGCCTCTGTAAACCACACATTGGAATTTTCACCGGTTTCGCCCAGCCAGACTGGGATATTGTACTGGTCACGCATTTTTACCATATTGCCTGCCGAGGCAGGATCGTTATGGCTCCAGTATTTGTGGAAGCTGAGCACCATATTGTCATCCCAGGCGGGTAAAATGCCGTTATAGTTATTGCCCCAGCCATTGCCTTCAATGATGATGATGTGTTTTTTGTCTACTTCACGGATGGCCCTGGTGATGTCGGCCATTAGTTTTTTCAGAGGAACATTGCCCTTTTCTTTTGTACCGTTCTTGTCTCCGGCAAGGTCCTGAAAGCCCCAGTTGGGTTCATTGATGATGTCATAAGCACCTATCCATGGTTCATTGGCATACCGTTCGGCCAGTTTTTTCCACAGGGCTATGGTCTTTTGCTGGTTGGCCTCACTTTCCCACAGCGATGGTTTGGAAGGGTCCCGGTCTGAGATGTTGAGGTCACTTCCCTGACCGCCGGGTGCGGCATGGAGGTCCAGTATCAGGTACATTTTGTTGGCTTTGCACCAGGCCAGCAGGCTGTCCGTTAGTGCAAAACCTTTGTCCAGCCAGGTGTTTTCGCCTGCCACGGGTTCTTTATCAACAGGAAGTGTATACAAGTTAAAATGCATCGGTAGCCTGATGGAGTTGAAACCCCAGGCCTTCATGGAGTCTACATCAATCTTGCGGGTATGATTGGCCAGCCACAGGTCGTAAAACTCCTGTGTCTGCCGCTCGCCCATCAGGTCGACTATTCTCTCCCTGATGCGGTATTGCTGGCCTTCATTTTGAATTTTGAGCATGTACCCTTCCTGCAGCATCCATCCGCCCAGTCCGATACCTCTGAGCAATACATTCTCGTTTTTCTCATTAACAATTCTTTTTCCCTCAGCTTTTAAAAAGCCCTGTCCCTGGGTTTGGGCAGCTGACAAGAGCAGGATGGCCAGTATGGAAAAGATGATTTCAGCTATTTTAATGCGCATGTTCTGATGTTTAAAAAATATAAGTTGCTACCGATCCTTTGTCCAGAGTAGCTACCGCGGTTTTTCCGCCGAGGCTAATGTTGAAGGTTTGCTTTTCTTTTGAGGTATTGGCTACGATTAAGACCTTTTTGCCCCCGGGGGTTTTGAAGGCTACGTTTGGAAGCCCTTTCAGCTCATTTGAAGCGATACGCACTGAACCGGGACGTACAAATTTGGATGCATGGGCAATGGAATAATAGGCCAGATTTCGGGTGTAGCTGTCCCCGCTGATCGTCACTGCTCCCTGGCACATCGGGCAGCCGCCCCTGTCAGTAAATGGTTTATTTTCCGGATCTGCTGCCAGGTTCCATTCCAAAACATTACGGCTCCAGTTCCGGGTCGCACCGATGATCAGTCTGCGGATCGGGTTGATGATGTTGATCTCCTTGTTGTTGGGATTTTCTACCACCATTTGCTCGGTAAAGTAAATGTGCTTGTCAGGATGCGCATTGTGTACATCGGTCAGGGCTTCTATGCTTCCGCCATACAGGTGAAAGCCTGATCCGTCGATGTATTTATTGGCTTCGGGATCATCAAGAATGCTGATCGGATAATCTGGTCTGTCAGCATTGTGATCGTATAAGATGATCTTGGTATCTATACCTGCCTTTTTAAAAGCGGGACCAAGATTCTTTTTGATAAATGTGGCCTGGTCGGGTGCGACCATCAGCAGGCTCGGGTTATTGCCCGGATGTAATGGCTCGTTCTGAACGGTAATGGCATCTATGCGGATGCCTTCTTTCTTCATTTGCTGCACATATTTTACAAAATATATGGCATAAGACTCATAATATTCCGGTTTCAGTTGCCCGCCCCTGGCATCGTAGGCGGTTTTCATCCATAAAGGCGGCGACCATGGAGAGCCCAGGATCTTGATCTTTGGGTTGATGGCCAGGATCTCTTTCATGACCGGGATGACATCGGCACGGTCCGGTCCTAAGTCAAATTTAGCCTGTTCCAGGTCTTGCTGGCCTTCAGGAAGGTCATTGTAAGAGAATACTTTTTCATTGAGGTCTGAGGCGCCTATGGACAACCTGATATAGCTTACGCCGATGTTATTGCCATCGGTAGCAAACAGTTCTTTTAAAAGCTTTGCCCTTGCGGCTGCGCCCATTTTTATGATGTGCTGCGCACTGCCCCCTGTCAGCGAATAGCCAAAGCCGTCGATGGACTGAAAGCTTTCTTTTTCGTTGATCAGTATGGTGGGATAGGTATTGCTTTCTTTGGCGTATTCTATGTTGTCTTGTTTTGCAAACAAAGCAGAACGGTCCAGCTTGGTTAGCCAAAGGCCAATGTCATTTTGGGCATATGCAGTCCCGGTCGAAAAAACTGACAATATGCCCAAAAGAGCGGCTATGTTTTTTAGTTTCATCAGCGCTTGTTTATTGAATGATAAAGGTTGAAATAGAATGCGGCAAGCTCTTGGTCTCGGCTGCCTCCCCATTTATCCAAATATAGTAAGGAATTTCATCTTTCGTCTTATTCATTACGATGATGGCAAGTCTACCGTCTTTGTTGAGGAATGCGGTCGAAAGCAGCTTGTCCCTGTTGGATGAACTGGCTATACGACGTGCTCCGGGGCGCACAAATCTGGAAAAATGACCGAGGTAATAATAGGAATTGGTATAGATCAGTTTACCGGTTTTGGAATCTGCGTGAATGGGCGCAAAGCAAAAGTTACCGACGTGGTTTGGCCCGCCTTTGTCGTCCAGCAGCATGTTCCAGTCGGTCCATGCGGTAACGCCGCTATTGAAATCATTGATCAGGGAATAGCCGTACCGCTCGCCCAGAGACCAGTTATTTACACTGTCGAGGTTAAATTTCTCTACGCATCCTTCGGTGAGCATCAGGTTTTTGTCTGGAAAAGCTTCGTGAACAAGTTTTACGTTGTTGAAAAGCATGTCACTACCCGTCCAGGTCTCGTACCAATGGTAGCCGATGCCCCAAATGTATTTGGCTGCTTCTTTGTCTTTGAGCAGGGTACCTGATCTTTGAAAGATCTGGTCTCTGTTGTGGTCCCAGGCGATCAATTTTTTGTCGGCCATCCCATTTTTATGTAATGTCGGTCCTAAGTATTCTTTTATGAAATCACGCTCCTCTTCGGCGGTAAAGATGCAGGATTCCCATCTTTGTGTGGCCATGGGTTCGTTTTGTACGGTAAGACCCCAGATGGGAATGCCCAAGGCTTCGTAAGTTTTGATAAAGCGGATGTAATAATCGGCCCATGCCTGTCTGAATTCAGGCAATAGCTTACCGCCATGGAGCATCTCCTTGTTGGTCTTCATAAAGGCCGGCGGACTCCAGGGGCTGACAAACAGCGGCAGAGCGCCGCCTGCCGCTGCGATTGCCTTTTTGAGGAGCGGTATTCTGTAAGTCTGATCATGCGCTACATCGAAAGTCTTTAATGCGGCATCATTTTCTTTGATATAGGTATAGCTTTCGCTGGAAAAATCACTGCTGTGAATGGTCGTGCGGCCAAGTGTATAGCCGATCCCATTTTCTTTATCATAATAAGCTTTCAGGAATTCATCCTGTGCAGCTTTGGGCATTTTACCAAAGGTTTCTGCGGTGGCGTCGGTTATGGTTCCGCCGATGCCAGTCACAAATTGAAATTTAATTTCAGGATCTACAAAAATGCAAACCTGTGTTTCGAGAGGTTGTTTTAAGGGTTTAAAGGTCAATATTCCTGATTTGCTCAGGCGCAGCTCCGAATTGGCTGCTGTGGTATAAATGGTACTGGTTTTGCCGGACTGGGCTATAACTGAGAGCTGACCTAGCGAAAGTGCGGCAAAAAGCACTCCTGTTAATCTGATTTTTGAAATGAGCTTGATATTAAACATAATATGCGTTGGTATGTTTGGTTTGGTCTGCATGTTGTTTTATGATGAGCCGTCATTGCGAGGCACGAAGCAATCTCCGTAAAGAATGAAGATTACTTCAGCCTGCCCTGAACTTGTTTCATGGGTGCCTCGCAATGACGAACAGATCACATCGTTATCATTATAGTATTATCATTATTTAGTTCCGCCCCACTCTTTGCTTTGAACAATTTTTGTATTGTTCAGTTCTGCGTTGGGAATTGGCAGTGTTTCATTCTTATTTACTTTAAATCCTTTGAAGCCAAGTTTAGCAGGCGCAAGTCCCCAGCGAACCAAGTCGAACCAGCGCTGCCCCTCTGCTGCCAATTCAATGCGGCGCTCTTTCATGATGTTATCCATTGTTACTGCTACCGGATTTAGGCCTACACGTGCCCGGACAGCGTTTAATGTGATGTAAGCACGGCTTCCAGCTCCGGTGGCTCCGCCGCTTTTTAGCAATGCTTCTGATTCCATCAGGTATGTATCTGCAAGACGGATATCATACAGGTTATACGGAAAGTTTAACTCCAGCTGACCAATATTTGCTTTGGTAGACTGTCTTCCTGCATATTTTTCTACAAAATACCCGGTGTTATCATTTGCATGCTTATAGGTTACAATGCCTGCTTTTTCGAGACTGTCCAGGTTTGCTACCGTAGACTTATTCCGCGGATCAAAATGGATCAGGTCAAAGAATTCCTGGGTAAAAGGCATTACACTCCATCCCGATACATAATCCGGTGCCTGGGCTGGAATTTTGGCTACATAGTTTCTTGGGCCGGACATAATACCAGCTACATTGCCTTCGCCGCTGCCCACAGTTCCCCAGGCCATATTGGATGTACTGTTATAAGAGATTTCCAATATCGATTCGCTGTTGAATTTATTGGCAAGCTTAAAGAGGTCAGCAAAGTTATCCATTAGCTTATACCCGTATTTGCTGGCGGCGAGTCCCGGTGTCGTTCCGTTGACCTCCTGAAATTCGGCTGCTGCTTCCGCATATTTTTGCTGCCACAGGTATATTTTGCCCAATAATGCATGCGCAGCTCCCTGTGTCATTCTTCCGCCTTCTGTATTTCTCGGCACGGTCAGCGGCAGATCCGGCGTGACCAATTTAAGATCTGCTTCGATCTGCTGATAAACATCTCCCGGCGGCACTTGCTCTATATTATACCATTGACTTGGCTCCACAGGTTGCAGGATCAACGGGATGTTTTTGAATATTCTGACCAGGTCGAAATAAAAGTACGCGCGCAGCATCTTCACTTCTGCGATATACCTTTTTTTCAGGTTTGCATCCATCGTGATCCCTTCTACTTTTGATAAAAAGGTATTTGCACGGTAAACGCCTGTAAAGCCTTTAGACCACAAATGTGAAGGAGCGCCGGATAGGGAATTGACCGTGTAATTGTTCATGGCCTGAAGGTCACCAAGATCTGAAGGAGAGTCACCGCCAGCAAAGTGATCGTCCGATCCTGATGCAAATATATTGAGTCTGGTCAGGTATCCGCTCGACTGGTTTCCGACCATGTCATATACCGATACCATACTGTTAAAAGCTTGTTCCGGAGTCTCATAATAATTGGATTCCAGAATCCGCTCGCGGGGATTTGTTTCAAGATCTTTTTTGCACGATCCTAAAAGCTGTGCGCCTGCGAGAAGCGCAATGATATATTTTATGCTATTTTTCATACTAGTGCTTATTAAAATCCAACATTAAGGCCAATCATGAATGAGCGTGCCTGAGGATAAATCCCCTTATCAATACCGAATACAGTCCCACCGATTTCCGGATCAAAACCAGTATATTTTGTAATGGTAAACAAGTTTTCGCTCATCACATATACCCGAATCTTTTGGGCTCCGATCTTCTGCGTAACATTTTTTGGAATATTGTATCCGACCTGAAGTGTTTTCAACCTGAAATAATCACCTTTCTCCAGGTACCGTCTTGTAAAGTTGGTATTGTTCTTATTGTCGTCTTTTTCGACCACTCTAGGCATGGTTGATGAAGGATTTGACGGTGTCCACCTGTTCAAAATATCAGTTTGCCAGTTCGCAAATGTTACGTCCAGACGTCGCAGTCCCTGGAAGATCATGTTTCCTCCTGCCCCGCTGCCAAATGCCACAAAGTCAAAGTTTTTGTAACCCAGGTTTAAAGTCAGTCCGTAGGTATATTTAGGAAGCGGAGTCCCCAGATATGTCCTGTCTCCTGCCTCTATCTGATCGTTGCCGTTCAGGTTCGCAAATTTTACATCGCCTGGTTTAGCATTTGGCTGAAGCTTAGCGCCGGACGGGCTCAAATAACTATCCACCTCAGCCTGAGTCTGGAAGATTCCAAGAGTTTCATAGCCATAAAACTCATTAAATGACCTTCCCAGTCCTGTTCTGGTGATGTTGCCCATTCCCTGGAAAGTCTGCGCCTCATCTTCAATAAAGGTTTTACCGATATCAAGCTTGGTGATCTTATTTTTAAGGAACGAGACGTTACCGTTTAAATTGAAATCAACTTCACCAAGTTTTTTACGGTAGCCCAGTTCGATCTCCAGACCACTGTTCTCCATGTCACCAATGTTTTGTGCCGGTGCGCCCGCATATCCCAGATATTGCGGGATAAACGGATATTGAAGGATACCTACGGTTTTCTTTTTATAGACCTCAAAGGCCAGGGTGAAATCTGTCAGTACAGTTGCATCAAAACCAATATTGGTAGACCTGGTTTCTTCCCATTTCAGACCCGGATTTGATGGAGCTGCAGGGCTCCAGCCAATGGAACTGACATCTCCCGTTCCGAAGGTATAGTCTCTGCCGCTGTTTACCAGTGCCACATATCTAAAGTCATCTATCTGGTCATTACCGGTTACTCCGTAGCCGCCACGCAGTTTTAAGAAATTGACGACTTTGTTTTCTTTCCAGAAGCCTTCGTTGCTTGGCACCCATCCCAGGGAGAAGGAAGGATAATATCCAAACTTATTGTCCGGACCGAATCTTGAAGAACCGTCCCTTCTGATGATACCTGTGAAAAGGTATTTTTCCTCATAGTCATATGATATACGTGAAAACAGGGAGTTTACCTTGTGAACGGTATAATCCCTTCCGTCTACTGAGCGGTCTGTTGCCAGGGGAAGGTAGTTTAGGTTCGCTTCTTCAAAGCTGGTCGCGATCACATTGTTGTAGGTGACGTTCATCTCCTTATTGTTCTCATCGAGATAGAAACCCTGACCAATAAGGGCCGTAAGGTTGTGCGGACCGAATTTCTTGCTATAGCTTAGCGTGTTTTCAAAATTATAGTTCAGTGCATTCCTCCACCTTCTTACAAACGAGTTCTTTGTCCTGTTATTTGAAGAGTTGAAATAAGCCAGCGGATTGAATGCATCATCGCCCCAGAATGCAATTTTTGTACCCAGAGTCGACCTGAATGTCAAATCAGCAATTGGTTTAATTTCCGCGAATGCATTACCTACGATATTGTGGTCCCATGCATAGTTGCCGATTCTGGTTTGTATGTATGCCAGGGGATTGATCAGTTCCTGCCCTACCCAGGGAGATAATCCGTAAAAATTACCATTGGGATCTTTTACCGCATTTGGTGTTGTGTACGGCGCTTTTGACGCAACATCCGGATTTGTAACAATCGTCGGCGTAGTTGGATCGAGCCCTATGGCCGAGCTCAGCGGACCGCCAAATTCATTATTGGTATTGCCCAGACTGCTGTTCACTGAATGGCTGTAACCAAGGTTCTGGCCCAGTGTGATCCATTTGGCCAGTTTATGCGTAGAGTTTAATCTGATGTTTGCCCTGTTCCATTTGGAGATTTCACTGGCAACAATCCCATCCTGTGCGATGTAACCAAAGGAAGTGTAAAATGTGGACTTGTCTCCCCCTCCTGAAATACTGAATTCATGTGTCTGTCTGCGTGCATCATCGTTAAAGATAGTCGATTGCCAGTCGGTACCATCTCCAAGAGAAGAAGGGTCAGCAAAAGGAACAGCAGCATTAGGATTGGTATTTAAAGATGCTTCATTCCTGATCATTGCGTAGTCTCTTGCATTTAACAGATCTAATTTTTTAGCAGCAGATGAAGTACCGTAAAAACCGTTATAATTCACCTGAAGAACACCGGCTTTACCGCGCTTCGTTGTGACAAGAATAACGCCGTTTGCCGCCCTTGCTCCATAGATTGCCTGTGACGCTGCATCCTTAAGTACCTCGATTGATTCTATATCGGATTGATTTAAATAGCCTATACCGCCATTGTCCACAATCACCCCGTCGACTACCCATAGTGGATTATTGTTACCATCTCTGGCAAAAGAAGTGAAACCACGGATCCGCACTGTGGACGCACTGCCCGGCTGTCCATTATTGGCAGCAATGGTCAATCCTGAAGTCCTGCCCTGTAGCGCCTGTTCTATCCTGTTAATCGGCATGGTCTCGAGATCCTTGGCCTTTACGCTTGATATAGATCCGGTCACCAGGCTCTTCTTTTGCGTACCGTAACCGACCACTACTACTTCCCCAAGTGCCTGGGAATCCTCGGTCAGCGCGATCGTAAACGGGCCGGCTGATGTAACTGTAATCGTTTGCGGGACCATGCCCAATTGGGTGATGGCTAACTTTGCTCCAGAAGGGGCTGCGATTGTAAAATTTCCGGTAGCATCTGTTGATGTTCCTGCGCTGGTACCTTGTACCTTAATGGTCACTCCGGGTAACGGAGATCCATTCTGATCTGTCACCTTTCCTTTTACATTGATGTTCTGTGCTTGCAGCGCAACAGGAAAAATCAGCAAACAGGAGATGAGAAAAATAAACGTAATTTTTTGGCTCATACGATTTGTTTTTGGTTAATATATTTGGTTAGCTCACTGTTACCTGGCGGTCACAGTATTTCCAAATCTATAAGCAGATTGGGGAATTGTAACATTTACCTACCCCTACACTGCCCCTACAAGAACCTGGAATTTGATTATTTTATACAATGCCTGATACTACATCACCACTACAGAGATTACTCAATCAGTTGATTTACAAATACTTAAAATATATCCGCCTACTCAGCACCGCGTGACACCTGAATCAGGAAATCGTAGAGATTGGTTTCAGACTGAATGTGGAGTTTTTTCCTCAGTCTGTACCTGCCGACCTCTACCGCCTTGATGGTGATGTTCATTAGCTGTGCGATCTCCTTAGTTGACAGGTTCATTTTGAGGTAAGCGCAAAGCTTGAGCTCATTTGGGGTAAGGTCAGGAAACTGGTCTTTGAGCTTATTAAAGAAATCGGTATTCACTGTATTGAAATGCATGGCAAAGTTTTCCCAATCCTGATCGCTCTTTTCTACATCGCGGATCAGCCGGATCAGGTGCCTGAAACTTGGTGAACTGTCATTGATGTCGTGGTTTTTGATCACCAATGAAATCACGTCTTTAATCTTGGCCAACACCTTACCCCTTTGCAGCAGGTGCATGGTCATGGTAGACAGCTCCCTGTTCTTATAATCGACATCAGATTCCAGCTTTTCATATTCCAGCCGTACGATCTCTTTTTCAGATCTGTCCATTTCCAGCTGATGGAGATAACTCAATCGTGCCTGTGCTAAAACGTGTTTTTTCTTTTGCCATTTGAAGAACTGATAGATGACCACCCCTAATAGGAAGACATAGCACATGTACATCCAGATGGTATCATACCACGCAGGTAAAATCTCAAACGAGTAGCTCTTTATTTCAGACTCATTGCCTACGCGGTTCCTGGCTTTTACCTTAAAAATATACTTCCCCGCAGGCAGATTGGTATAGTCTTTCTCGCTTTTCTGACTCCATGGCGACCAATCCCTGTCAAAACCCATTAGCTGATAGCTGTACTCGATATTTCCCAGCTGTTCAAATAATGTAGAGGAGTATTCAAAATGAAGAGAATTGAATTCATTATCGAGCTTTATTGCCGATTTAACCACTTCATGGTTCGCAACCTGACCGTCTTTTATAAAATATCCTCCAAAGATCAGGCTGTCCTTCTTACCCAATAACCTGATGTCACCGATTAACACGTCAGGTTTTGAAGAATTCTGAAGATATTTGCTATAATTCAGGTGATAGGCCCCCTTATTGGCCCCTATAAAAACGTTTTCATTATTAAGGGAGTAAATGTTTTCAAAGCCACCTACAACCTTTCCATCTAATTGGGGAAAAAACTGAACCGAATAGGGAAGTTTTTTGCCTGGCCGGTTAAAATCAAGTACGCCAACCCGCTTGCTAGATACAAACCAGATGTTCCCTTTATTGTCTTCCTTGAGGTACTGGAGATTCATGTCTTTAAATGCCGCGTACAGCATAGAAAAAACTTTAAACCTGTTGGTCTTCGGATCGTACTCGTAGACACCTTTTATGGTGGCGATTACAATTCTGTCTTTTATTTTGAAGAGATAATTGTATAAATGGGATGGGAGACCGTCCTTGTCTGCATATAAGGTATATTTGACTATTTTCTTCAGGTTCTGGGACAGCTGGATCTTATACACACCATGATAAGGATGTGAGGCCCAGAGATTGTTCTCGCCATCGAACGCAATGAACCTCAGCGATTCTGTATGACCTTGAATAACGCCGCCATTGTTAAAATTACTCCCATCAAAACTAATCTTCTGTAAGCCCACATAGGTGCCTGCGATGACATCATGTGCAGGAAATACACGGGAAACCGGTTCAAAGAGCCAGGTCCCCGGGATGTTGTAGATCTGACGTGCCTGGCTGCCCTCAACCACATAAAAACCGTCTTCATGCCCCATCAACAGCTGGTTGTTGAGTTCGTCAAGATTCCACACCTGTCCTTTTGAATTGCTTACCTCGGAAAACAATGCGTTCGACAAACTTACATCATGTTGTTTCGTATCCACATTGGTTACATAAAGTCCGTTTGAGGTTCCTATGTAGAGCTTTTCCTTAAAGATCCTTATGGCGTAACTGGTAATCTGCTTGTTTTTATCCGGAAAAACATTCTTTATGGCACTGTTGATGCCAACGTAATCAATACCGTCATCAAGCGCCAGCCAGAGGTTTTTGCTTTTATCTGTTATAAACGCCCTTACGTTGTTATTTTGCAAGCCATCCTTGTAGTTGTATTTCTGAATGAGTTTACCGGATTTGCTGATCATAATGACTCCTGCAGAGGTGGTACCGATGATGTAGTTGTCCTTATCGATCTGACTGGCACAATAGATCCTGTCATTATAGAAGACTTGGTCGAAATCAGTACGTTTAGGTGTAAGCTTACCGTTGTGCATCAAAAAAAGGCCGTTCTTTAGGGTAGAAACCAGCAGGGTATCTCCGTTGTAAGGCATTATGGAGGTAACTGCAGACTTACTGAATACCGGGTCATTACAATAATTTTTCCAGGTACCATTGTCGTAGATCATCAAACCATTGTGTCTCGATTCTGCGTAAAACTGATTATTGGCAGCTCCGGCAAATTTCCAGGAGGATTCAGGTTTGTATGCTTTTATTACCCCATCCTTATAAAAAAAGATAATGTTTGTTGATCTGAATAAAACGACATCATTCAGAATACAAACATTCCATATATCCGCAAATTTCCGGTATTTCTCAGGTATTAAAGGGACAATAGAATGGTATTCCAGGATGCCGTTCTTGCCAGGAAAGAAATATCCGGCCTCGTCCTGTCCGCCAACAAAGATCCTGTTCTTTGAATCTATTTCCACAGATCTTACAGAGGTAAGATTCGGGAGCCGGATGAGGTTCCAGAACTTTCCGTTAAATGTGAGCAGGCCTTCATTGTTCCCAAAATACAGGATACCATTCTTATCCTGGGCCACATCCCAGTTTTGGATACCTGCTTTATACCGGTCGTTGTTATAGTTGATGATCTGCGGAGTGGCTATTTGTCCCCGACTTTTATAGTGAACAAAACAGCACAGTAAACAAATATACAATAGGGCTCTTCTCATATCTGGCTGCAAACAAAAATCCCGCATTTTATGTGAGGACACAAAATACGGGATTTTTTAACAATAAATTACCTAAGCCCTAAAGCAGGTGTTTAATTCATGAAGCTGCCATCTCCTCTCCTCATCACTCCTCTGCCGCCACGGCCCTGTGCCCCGCTCCATTTTTGGAGGTTCATACTAAGGCGAAGCATAAAATAGCGGCTGTTCGGGTTGGTTTTGGTATTGATGTAACCTCCATTAATTGGCTGTTCCTGGATCAGGAAGTTGTTCTGGTTAAGGATATCATAAGCCAGCAAGGTAATTTTCCCCCTGCGCTGAAATAACTCTTTCTCTACATAAAAGTTAATCACAAAGGGGTTTTTTGTCACATTCTGGGCTATTCCGCTTACAAAATTTTTGCTGGCATCATATCCAAAAATGTTGGTTTCCCACAAATAAAACCTTCCTTCAATATTTAAAGCAACCGTTTTGGTCGTAAAATCCTGGAAAGCCGGAATCGAATTGCTTGATGTAGTCACATTGTAAGAAATACTTGGGGCCACTTCAAACCAGTCGTTTGGTGTAAACCTTGGGCCAAATCTTTCATAAAAACTCTTCAGTGTGTTGACGTTCAGCACTTGCTTGTTTAGCGAAAGCCGGTGGTCATAATTTACCTTCCCACTGAAAGCGAGGTTATATTTCCTGTTGTCCAGTTGCTTACTGACGTTATAATTACCACCCAAGCGATAAGCACCGTTCATATTTACGAACCTCGTTTCAGTAATATAAACCGGCTTATCCCCTGGCTTTAATATTATACCCGGATCCTGAATCTCTGCATTGCTCTGTATAACCGAATTGTCAAAAAAGTTTGCATTTAAGTTCACATTAAAATTCAGCTTCGAGTTTGCGATGTAATTATTATAATCTGCCCTTATAGTATGGGTAAAAGAAGCCGCCAGATCCGGATTACCAATTACCGGATTCTGCGGGTTTGTAACATCCCTTACGGGTTGGATCTGGTCAAATGTAGGTTCATTGGCAGTGCCTGAATAGTTCATCGAAATTTTATGCTGTCTGGACCACAGGTACTCGAGTCTTGCTATCGGTATCAGGTTAAAACTGTGTCTGTTAATGGTGGTACCCAAGCTCAGTTTTGTGCCGGACAATACCGCAGGCACACCAGTTATGCCCGCTGAAAACCTGATCCTGGAACTGCTGCTCATGCCATATCTGAAATTCAAAGCCAGGCGGCCCTGGGTAAATGAATATTTATAGATATTACTCAATGAATCGATAACCTGGGAAAGTCCTGCAGGCGTAACATTCCTTGTGGTAGCGTTGTTGTCATATCCATTGTAGTTGATCTGCCCGTTAAACTCCAGCTGTGTATTTATGCCCAGGGGTTCTACGTAGGTTAAACTTCCACGATAATTATTTCTCAGGTTCTTACGTGCAACAATTCTGTTTACGAGAGAGTCGAGTGTTACATCATTGTTGTCATTCAAAAACAGGATATTTTGCAGTTGCGCCTGCTCCGCTTCATAATCATTGGTATTGGCATCTGCCTGTAAAGACAGATTTCTTCTCCTGTTCCCATTAAAGGTATGCTGATAAAAGACTGAACCTCCAAATTCAGGAGTTTTGTTGTCGTTGTTGCTGTTACTGGTCCGGTTTTGATGGCGAAGTCCCGTTTGAAAGGTCGTTGAAGTTCTCACATTGGAAGAGGAGTTGTACCTGAAAGTAGGGATAAAACGCAGAAAGTTATTGGAGTCCAGCTCAGCTTCAAGCTCTAATTTGAGATCGTGGCTGCTCGTATTGTTGTCTCCCTGACTGGCACTTAAAGTATGGGTGGAAAAAGTTCCGCCGTCTAGGTTGCTGTAAAGCAGGGATTCTGATTCATTTAATGAATTTGTACCCCGGCCATTGAAGCTATAATTAAAATTATACTCCACTTTCTTGCCTACCTTATCACGGATGCTCACAGAACCTCGACCAGCCTTGGTGGTACCGTTGCCGCCACCTCCGCCTTCAGAGCCTGCTATACCGTTTACTGTATTTTCGAAATTACCCCTTACGCCAATTTGCTGGTTGCCATTGATACGGGTGCCAAATAGTCCGGCTTCAAACCGGTCCTTATTGCCCGCTGAACTGTTTAACCGCAGCATATTTCCAACAGATTTATCGGTCCGTGTGGTAATGTTCAGGATTTTGGAAGGATCACCGTCCTTAACCCCTGTTCTTGCGGCCTGGTCACCATAATCATCTACGATCTGGATTTTGTCTACAATCTCAGCAGGAAGGTTCTTAATGGCATTTGCGATATCACCACCTAAGAAATCTTTGCCATTCACTTTTGCTTTTACCACCGATTCTCCATTATGGACCAGCGTACCATCGCTGCCGACTTCCATACCTTCCATTTTTTTCAGCAATTCATCAATGGTAGCGTTCTTTCTAACGACATAATCGCTTGCTTTATATTCCACTGTATCTGTTTTGTAGGTAATGGAAGGCGTACCGTTGATCACTACTTCATTCAGCGTATTTTTCTGCTCTTTCAAAATAATGGGATCCATAACGATCCTTGGGGTTACGTCGTTTTGCTTAAAGCGCATAGGAGGCGTACTCGCATAGCCTATACTTTGAACAACAATGGTATAAGTTGCTGATTTTATATTTTTAAATATGAATATACCGTCACTGTTTGTACTTGTTTTGACGGTGTCTTTGGCAGAAGTCAGGCTTACAGTAGCGCCGATTACACCGAGATCAGTACTATCTTTTACAATTCCGCTGATCTCTCTGGTCGGCAAAGGCGGAGGCGTTTCTGCTTTTGGCCTGTCCTGCGCCATCAGGCCGCCGGAAAAAAGCATAGCCAGGCAAAAAAAGAAAGCTTTTTTGAAAGCCTTAACAGGCATGTAGGCGCAAAAATCGGGCTGCAGCTTTCGGGCCGTGACCTGGTAGAGAAAATTCATCTGTATGTATGGTTAATTTTTGTGTGTCTTTTTAAGCAGGTTACTTTTTGATGGTGTATTTCCCCCAGAAATCTGTCGGACTGATCATGGCCTGAAAATCAAAATTTCCGCCACCAGGACCACGGCCACCTCCACCGCCAGGGCCTCTGCCGCCTCCGCCGCCGCCAGGACCACGGCCGCCACCGCCACCAAAACCACCTCCGTCTAATCCAGGCAGCTGCAAGCCGTTTAGTTTAATGTTATATGCAAATTCTTTAGGTACATCTTTAGATATGCCAAGGGCGTCTAAAGGGATTTGCAGTTCGTAAAAGAAAGCATTGTCTTTATCTATATTTGCAAATGCTTTGATACTGTACTCATTGTAAATCGAGATCAGTGTATCAGTCGTATTTTTAAACCCTTTGATCTTAATTTCTTTAGCTTGTGCAAGCTGAGTTTTTTGCATAGCGGCCATCATAGAGTCTCTTTCCTTTGCACTTGGCTGCGCACCACCGCCACCGAAACCGCCGATCCTTCTCATGCCGCCACCACCCGGACCTCTGCCTGTTCTGTGGATAACAGGGTAGGTCAAAGTAATGCTCTCTTTTTCCTTCTTCTTGCCATCCGCATTTACCGACAGCGTAATTCCTCCGGCCATTATTTTTGAATTATTAGGTACATCAGTAGATTTGATGACGAGATAAAGGTTCTTATCATCGTTGCTCATGATGTAGGAGATTGAAGTACGTTTATTTACTGAAAAATCAGCATCCTTCCATTCAAAATTCTTTCCGTCAATTTTAATCGCGTGCGGGGCGAGTATACTCACCTCCTGCAATTCATTAACCTTTTGGGCATTTGCTGTCAAACTAAGAGCCGCAATGCCTAATGTACTTACCGTAATTTTAAAGAATCCCTTTTTCATATTTAGTGAAAATATTTGCTTTTAGTCTCGTTTGGTAATATGACTTATCAAACTTGTTTAGGTTTAATCCTCATCACAAGTTTCATTTTACGAACGAGGCTGCGAATTAACCACAAAATTTAGCTTTCTAAACTTTATGAGTTTAATTTGTTACAAGGAAGGCGGCAAAAAGCAGAAATCGCATATATTTTTTCCCATTTTCTGAATAATTAACTGTGTAACATCATTTAATTTGTTACAAATTACTCCAGTGTATCAGTGACTTTCAGGGCTATCCTTCCTCACCTGAAAAATATAGATCAGGTAAACCAGCGCAGGTAAAATAAATACACTTCCTATGAGCAGTGCAAAGGCCAGCGACTCGATGGCTTTAGCCTGGCCCTGGTGGCCGAGCAGGGAAAGGTTCTGCCCGTTTTTCAACAGAACAATATCTGGAAAATGAGTATAGGTGGCAGCAAACAGGATCATGGTGATCTGAAATCCGGCCAGCAGCCGCAATAGGATTGGCTTGTCCCGGTTCAGTGCCATAAACATGATCACAAGTGATATGCCGGCTGCAATAATGGCTATCAGTCCGGGGGTATCACCGAAGATCCAGTCCGTTAACGGGATATGTTCCAGATAGGCCGCCAGGAACACCAGTGCTCCGGAAAACATGACCACATAGATGGTTCGCCTGGCCTTTCTTATAAAATGCAGCCTGTTTTGCTCAGAATCTGTTTGACCAATAATGAAGATCGTAGCCAAAAAACCGCATATGCTCACAGTAAAGACACCCACTGAAATTGAAAACCAGTTTAGCCAGCTGTAGATATATGCCGATAAGAAATCCTTTGCCTGCAAGTCAATTTGTCCTGAAACTGAACTGGCAGCTATTATCCCCAGAAAAAAAGGTGTAATCAGGCTGGAATACATAAATATGGGGGTATATACCTTTTGCATATCGTCTTTAACAGCATCATAGTTTCTAAATACGAAGGCTGTTCCCCTGGCAATAATACCCAGCAGCATACACACCAGCGGGATGTGCAGGTAGATAGAAACCGTGGTATATATTTTTGGGAAACCAACAAATAAGATCACAATAGCGATGATCAGCCACATGTGGTTTGCTTCCCATATCGGGCCTATCGCATTGTACATGGTTTTACGTGTCTTAGCCTGGTTGGCCTTTGAAGTAAACAGCTCAATGATCCCAGCACCAAAATCTGCGCCTCCAAGCAGGATATAAAGTAAGATAGAAGTCCAGAGAAATACAATTACAACGTAGATCATGGCTTAGGAATTAGGTTGTTTTAAGGATGAATCGTACAATTTTCCCACCATCGTGATCTGCCTGTATAGCAAAAATGTAACTATAATGGCCAGGGAGATGTATACAGCAGTAAACAAGTAAAATGAATAAACTATACCCGGCATTGGGGTCACCGCATCAGCAGTACGCATTACTCCATAAATGATCCAGGGCTGCCGGCCGACTTCAGTGACCGTCCAGCCTGCCTCAAGCGCTATAAATCCGATCGGAGTCGCTGCGATAAAGAGCTTCAGCAGCCATTTGCTCTTGAGCCATTGTTTTTTATTAAATAATGCGATAAAGTATAAGATAGCGATCAGTACCATCACCATCCCCAGCCCCACCATAATCTGAAAAGCATAATGGGTCACGGCGACCGGCGGTTGTTCATTTTCAGGAATCTGATCTAAACCTTTCACCTCTTTATTGAAGTCACCTGTAGCCATAAAACTCAGCAGTCCAGGTATTTTAATGGCATAGTCAACCCTTTTGTTTGCGGTATCAGGTATTCCTCCTATGATCAGGGCAGCGTTCTTTTCTGTATGAAAATGCGCCTCCATAGCCGCCAGCTTTGCAGGCTGCCTCTGGGCAACATCCTTTGCAGATATATCGCCGCTGATTGGCTGCAGGCAAGCTGCAACTGTCCCGAACACGGCCGCTATTTTAAAAGCCTTGCTGTGAAAAATTACATTTCTTCCCCTCAATATCATTAATGCATGAACTCCTGCGACTGCAAACCCGGTAGAGACAAATGCCGCCAGGGACATGTGAAGTGACTGCGAAAACCAGGCATCGTTAAACATAGCTGCTATTGGATCGATATTCAGGTATTTGCCGTCCAGATATTCAAATCCGGATGGACTGTTCATCCAGGCATTTGCTGCAACAACTAATATCCCTGATAACAATCCGCTGATGCCTACAATGACACCCGTGACCCAGTGAAACCAGACATTCAGTTTACCCCAGCCATACATATAAAATCCAAGCGCTATGGCTTCTATAAAAAATGCCGTTCCCTCCAGAGAAAACGGCATTCCAAATATCGGGCCTGCGTGCTCCATAAATGTCGGCCAGAGCAACCCCAGTTCAAAGGAGAGTACCGTACCTGAAACTGCTCCTGTGGCGAAAAAAATAGCCACTCCCTTGCTCCATGCTTTCGTTACATCTTTATAAACCGCTTTCTTCGTCTTAAGCCAATAAAAATGAGCAACAGACATAAAAAAGGGCATGACCATGCCTATACAAGCAAATACGATGTGAAAGCCAAGGGAAAAGGCCATTTGAAGGCGGGCAGCTAAGAAATCATCCATAGAAGGGTAAGATTGGAGTTACAAAAATAAACAAAATGATTAAAATATCTTGTTTAGTTGCACCAGTTGTATATAAGTTTACCCGAACTAATTTATTTATCATAAAAAAGGTATTTACTATGAAATCGACTTTGAGACTTTTGCTTGCCGGGCATTTTTTATTTTTTATGGCCTGTAAAAAAATCTCTTCTAAAAAAAGAGAAGAAACAGCCCCTCCCACCGAACAACCTGTAAAAAGACTTGTACCATTAAAGTTTGAGTCTGATCAGTTGCAGATCACTCTTAAATATCAGGAGAACACCGCGAACCTGATTGAAATAGCGGGGTCCGATGGCTACACTATGACCATCACCTATAAAAACCAACAGCCTTACGAAATAAAAAAAATGAAGAATAACAAGCCCTTTCAGCTGATTGATTATGTAAAAGACAGGGAAGGACTTCCCAAAGCAAGGTCTTTTGATGAAAACGGAGCAGTATTCACTCCAACAGGTTATTACATACTCGATTATGATCAGAACCAGCTGCTCGTTAAGATCAGATTTTATAAGGATAATGGAGAACTTTTCCGCGAATCAACCCTGTCGTACTCATTGGGAAATGTAACTACCCAGATCCAGTCAAATTACCCGGGCGGATCAAAAAACCTGCACTACACTTACGATCTTAAAAATGGAATATTTAAACACCTAAAATATCCGGAAAGATTGCTTTTGGAAACCAGGTATCCATTCTTTAGCGCTGGTCAAAATAACATACTGAGCAGCACCGGAACTGAAACTCTACAGGAAAAAATAACCTATAACCATGAATACAATGAGGATGGTTATCCTTCACAAATCATGATCACAGATCACAACATGAAGCAAAATTTTAAAGTGACTTATATGGAGCTTAAGCAGTAACTATTTTTTTAACAATACTCCAGCTTTAAAAACATTGTCTGCAGCCTGCAGGATCTTGATTTTCAGTTTAGGATTATAATTGGGGTTTTGTTTTAAAAAGTCCCTGATGACCTGGGCTGCATCAGCGCTTTGATAATAACTGAAGGTAGCTTGCAGCCAGTTCTGAGGAAAAAAAATGTCACCGGTTGTTTGTATTTCAGTAAGTAATCTAAGGCTTTCAGGAAGATATTTAATGGAAGTCGCCTGTCTCAAAGGATGATGCAGATAGTATAGGGCAGCGGCTACATTAGACTCTTTTTCTCTGTTGGATTTTTGCATGAGGCTTTTGAAAAAATCATCCCTAATGGCTTCACTTGCTGAAATAGCCGGCACTATAAATTCAAATCGTTTTCTCCGGTCTGCGTTTGTAATTCTTGCCAGCTGTTTTTTTAGTATTTCGGTATCTTTATCTGATCTTAAGGCTAAAGAGAAAGCCAGCGAGGTGTAATCGTCTTCTGTCAATTTTATTCCCTGGGGGGCTTTTTGCCGAGCCCATACCTCGTAAAGCCTATTCCTTCCATTCTCAGACAAAAACACATCCTGAAAGGCCTTAAATAACAGTTTTTTATTATTGGGCAGGCTTTGATACTTCATTGCCTCCCAAAGTAATTCCTCCAGTTGTGCAGATCCCGTTTTTCGTTCTTTCGGGGTAATAAACTCCCAATAAACATTCGCCAGGTAGCCGGTTAGCAGTTTAATATTCAGCTCTTCTTCTTCTTTCTTTAAGCCAGCGGTAAATAAATCCATCAGCTGCCCCGGTGTCACAGATCGTCCGTTGAGCATATTTTCGTACAGAGAGATATAGGCGGACGCCCTGTTGAGTGGGTCGGCAATATGATAAAGCCCGGGAAGCATTTTTCCATCTACCGGCCATAGTCCATAACCTTGCCCTGAAGAGTTGAATTGAAGGAACAGCGGAACATCCATACCCTCTGCTTCCTTTATATCGGTCTTATCAGTATTCAGGTTTATGCTGAGCTCTTTGCTATGATCGGCATAATAAAATTTTACTTCGAACAGCTGCGGCCAAACCCGGTCATCACCGTATTCAGGCTTCTGCCTGACCGTAAATTTACTGATCTTATTGTTCTTCTTCTCCAGTTCATAATCTATGACAGGCCTCCCGGTATCGTTTACCCATACCTTATTCCATTTCTGCAGATCAGCATCCGAGTATTTATCTAAAATGCCGATCAGATCCGGCCAGGAAGCATTACCATTGGCAAACTTAAGCAGGTATTCTCTCACGCCCTGCTGAAACCTATCCTTACCCATCAGTCTTTCCAGCTGCCGCATCATGACCGGTGCCTTGTGGTAGATGATGTTTCCATACAATGTGCCGGCGTCTTTCAGATTATCAAGGTCCTGTCTTATTGGATTGGAACCCTGAGTACGATCTATTCCATAGGCTGCCGGGAAATGGTCCACTAAAAATTTCAGGTCAAAAACAGCCTTACCTGTAAGCGCTTCCATGCTTTTATCTGCCATGAAATTGGCAAATACCTCTTTCATCCAAACATCAGTAAACCAGTTCATGGTGACCAGGTCTCCGAACCACATGTGCGCCGTCTCATGGGCAATGACATTACTCCTGGCATCGAGCTGATCCTTGGTTGCACCCGCATCCAAAAACATTGCTGATGCCTTATACTGGATCGCACCCGGATGCTCCATACCGCCAAACTGAAAATCTGGTATAGCTACAAATCCAAACTTCTGAAAAGGATAAGGGATCTTTGTCCACTCTTCCAGGAATTTTAATGAAGAGGCGTGGGTAGCAAATGCTTCCTTTATGCTTTGTTTTATTTTTGCGGTATCTGTTTCCCGGTATAAATACTCTGCTTCTCCTTTTGCCAGATGCCCGGTAGCCTTTTCAAATTTACCTGCTGCAAAAGCAAACAGATAGGTGCTGATGGTGTCCGAAGTGTTATAATAAACTGCTTTTCTGTCACCAGTCACTACAGAATCCCTCAAGCTCGCATTGGCAATGCTTTTCCAGCTGGCCGGCAACTTCAGCGTCAGCGTATAGGTGGCTTTGAGGTCAGGCTGGTCAAAACAGGGAAAAACAGTTCTGGCCCGATCCGGAACGAACAGCGTGTAGAGGTAGTCTTCGTTTCTGTTCAGCGCCCCCTCGCCGGCTTCAAAACTAAGTTCAACTTTATTTTTTCCTGACACTAAATATTCCGTATCAATGATCAAATGTTCCGCTTCATACTTCACTGCTGCAGTTTTATCATTAACCCTGAGAGACTTTATTTTTGCAGCATTTTCTCTGAAATCTAACTGCAGCGGGTACTGATTAACATTTAATTGAAAACTAATCACTTCCAGTGCCTCAATTTTATCCTTTCTCAGCCTGGGAATGTCCAGCTCCAGCTTGTAACTAATGTCCTTTATCACCGTTTTGCGGTATTCTGCCAGTTGGCGGGAAACCCCTGATTCTATTTTAGGACCAGGAATAACTGCTATTTCATGGTAAATCATTCCTTTTTTTACACTATTACAAGAGAACAGGCACAAAAGAAACCCTACTAAACAATTGTTAAGCTTAACCATAAGGCGAAAATAGGTAATGATTTTCTAATTCATTCCTCAAGTTTGCCCGAGGTGCACAAAATTTTAACCAACTAATCCTCATTAAGCTTATTTTAGCAGAAACAAAACTCAAAATAAATAATTCATATGAAAACTACATTAAAGACACTACTGCTTGCAGCACTGGCAGTAGGTTTGCAGTGCGACCTTCAGGCGCAAAGCCTGAAAATGCCACAGGCAAGCAGCTCACAAACACTTACTCAGGCCTTCGGACTAGGCACGGTCACTATTAGCTATTCTCGTCCAAATGTCAAAGGACGTAAGATCTTTGGCGGACTGGAGCCCTATGATGCGGTATGGCGCACGGGAGCAAACTCGGCAACGACAATTGCATTTACCGAAGCCGTAAAGATTGAAGGTAAGGATTTAGCCGCCGGAGAATATGGATTGTTTACCATTCCGGGTCAAAATGAATGGACGATCATCATCAATAAAGGCGCCAAGCAATGGGGAGCCTATGAGTACAAAGAAAGCGATGATGTGCTGCGGGTTAAAGTAAAAGCCACAAAACTCAAAGATAAAGTGGAGACTTTTACCATTCAGCTGGCTGATGTATACCCTACCAGCGCCAGGCTGCTATTGACCTGGGAAAATACAACAGCATCTGTTGGCCTGAGTACTGATGTGGATACTAAAGTAATGGCCGGTATAGATGAGGCTATGAAAGGGGAGAAAAAACCGTATTTTCAGGCTGCACAATATTACCTGGAGAACGGAAAAGACCTGAGCAAAGCATTAGAATGGATGAATATTGCAGACGCTGACAACACAAAAGCGCCATGGGTTAAATTATGGAAGGGCCGTGTTCAGCTGAAAATGGGTGATAAAAATGCAGCTGCAAAAACTGCGGAAGAAGGTCTGAAGATTGCTACCGAGATCAAAAACCCTGAGTACATCAGGTTAAATGGTGCATTACTGGCAGAAGCAAAGAAATAAGATTAAAAATTAAGATAAAATCCCTGGGGCTACGAAAGGCCTCGGGGATTTTTTTTATGTTTTATAAAAGTCTGAATAATCAGAGAAAAAAATATCACCAGCATACATCCGATGACATTCAGCCATAAATAAGCCACCACTTCATTCCAGCCTAACAGCGTTACCACAATCTCCGTGAGGACGGCACCAAAAAAAACCGCCCTGCCGTTGACAGACTTTACATAAAATGCTACCAGGAAAACACCAAGTATTGTCCCATAAATATATGACCCAAGTATATTTACCGCCTCCAGTAAATTGCCGATCTTACTTGCATACAAGGCCATAACAATACAAACTATGCCCCAAAACACCGTTGCCAGCCTGGAAACCTGCAGATATTCATGATCGGAAGCATCTTTTTTAATCAGCCTTTTATAGATGTCGATCACCGTTGTAGAAGCCAGGGAATTCAGTGCACTTGCTGTTGACCCCATAGAAGCGAGGAAAATAATAGCAATCAGCAAACCGATCAGACCCCGGGGAAGGTATTGGGTCACAAAACTTAAAAATATGTAGTTATTGTCATCAGTGTTTGCATGTATATCGTTCTTAACCATTAAGTCAGTGACCTGTTTCTTAATCGATTTTTCTTTTTGATCAGCTTCCTGCAATACCTTTCTTTGCTCATCTATCAATCCTGTATCATCTTTATCCAGTGCAGCATTCATTTTGTTGACCGCAACTTCTTTTTCTTTATGAATGAGTGTGTATTCTGCTTTAATCTTATTCAGCTCAGGGTTATATTTACTTTTTTCCAGCTTATTCAGCTCAAAGCTATTAAAGAAAACAGGAGGCTTGTTGTATTGATAAAATGTAAACACCAGTACACCGATCAGCAGGATCAGGAACTGCATAGGAATTTTCACCAAGCCGTTCATCAGCAAGCCCAGTCTGCTCTGACTTACCGATGCCCCTGAAAGATACCGACCCACCTGGCTCTGATCCGTTCCGAAGTAAGACAACTGCAAAAAGAAGCCCCCCAGCAGGCCAGTCCATAAGGTATACCGGTTGTTCGGGTCAAAAGTCAGATCTATCGCATTGGTCCTTCCCATTTTACCCGCAATACTAATGGCTTTTACAAAACCTATATTGGCAGGCAGCAAATGCACCACCATGGCTCCGGCGGCAAACAAACCGCAAAAAATAATGCTCATCTGCAGTATTTGCGTATAAGAAACGGCTTTAGTACCCCCATATACAGTATAAAATACCACCAGGCTGCCGATAAATAAAGTAGTGTAAGTAGTATTAATATTTAATATCGTAGATAAAATAATTGAAGGTGCATAGATCGTAATTCCTGTAGAAAGCCCTCTTTGTACCAAAAATAAAAAAGCGGTCAGCGCCCTGGTCTTCAAATCAAACCTTTGCTCCAGGTATTCATATGCGGTATAGACCTTCAGCCGGTGGAATATAGGCACAAAAGTGATGCACAACACGATCATGGCCAACGGCAAGCCAAAATAAAACTGCACAAAGCTCATTCCCGAAGAATAGGCCAGTCCCGGTGCAGACAAGAAAGTAATTGCGCTCGCCTGGGTTGCCATTACCGATAAACACACATGGTACCAGGGCAGGCTTTGATTTCCAAGCAGGTAGCCATGGATATTCTGTTCACCCCTGCTCTTGTAAATGCCATAGGTCACAATTACAACCAGTGTGAGTATCAATACTGCCCAGTCTATACCGCTCATTCGAAGTATTTTGTAAATGCGTAAAATATAAGGATCAGGAAGACCAGCCAGCCAATCAGCAGCCTGTAAAACTGTCGCCAGGTTTTTACGAATGGAGGCAGTTCCTGTTCATTTTGCAAAGGGCTTTCAGGTTTCATGACTAATTCTGTTATTTTTTCTTTCCGGACAGCAGGTTGACAAACAAGCGATACGCACCGGGCACTCCTGCAGGCAGCTGCCTGAAGAATGAAATCCCTGTATATACGTACCTTCCTTTACCATAGTCCGCTACGATCAGCGAACCATTTTTAGCAGATTCACCATTGTCATTCATACTCAGCAAAACTGTGTATTTCTTGTCCATATTGGTCACAAAATACAAGCCTCTTTCCTGGACCCAGCCCTCAAAATCCTTATTGGTAATCTTATTGGGATAATTCAATGCCAGATGGTCCGGAGACAGTAAAGTCACTTTTGCATCCTCCTCAGTCACACGGTCTCTTGACAATCCAAATGGAAAAGGACCCAGGTTATCGATCCGAAGCGGTGAGTTCACATTGTACTGGACCAGTAATGTCCCTCCCTCTTCCACATATTTCATCAATTTGGGTTGTATGCCACGCATTTGATCGCTCACATTGTACAGCCTCACCCCTGTTACTATGGCATCATAAACCGAAAGATCACCATTAATGAGCTGGTTCAAACTCAGGTCTTCAACTGCATATCCTACTTGTTTCAGAGACTCAGCCACCATATCTCCCGCACCGGCAATGTATCCTATGCGTTTACCGGCAAACTTGAGGTCAATCCTGCTCATCTTGGCCTGCGTTAAGGGAAATAAAGTCTGAACCGGGATATGTTCATAATTGACAACATGCAGACCCTGATGATAATTTTTGCCATCTACAACGACATTGAGTGAAAAAACACCTTCCGAAACTTGTCCCGCCGGAGTAACTGTAAAATCCGCACGCTGCTCTTCTCCCTTCCTTGCCATTCTAAAATCTGCCTTCTCAGGCACGACCTTCCATCCGGACGGAACCTTAGGCTCAAGCACTCCGGAAGCGTTGTCTTTAAAAGCCCTTAACGTCAGGCTGATCTTTTTAGGCTCATTGCCATTAAAGATAAAAGACCTGTCGGCAGGCGTTGCCGTTACCGGAGGAGCGATGACCAGTGGCTGATAGATTTCTCCTCTTACCTGGTCTGTGTATTTATAAACAACAGGCAATCGTTTTTCTATGACTTCATCACCTATCTTTACCTTAAACAAACCACTTAAACCTATAGGATTTTCCGCCAGCCCTATTTTTGAAAGTGAATCAACGATGTAAGCACCAATACCGTGTTCCTTTTCCAGCCAGTAAGGCTGAGTTATTCTGGCATTTGCAGAGGAGATCTTTTTATCTTCAGAAACAAACCGGTTAGGCTTCAACTCAAAAGAGGCACCCGAATTGCCTTCTATAATACTGATGGGGAAAGCGAATCCTTCTTTGACCCTGGCTATTCCCTGGATCCTGACATTAACGTCATCACCGAGTGCGTAGGCCGAATTTCCTGCGGCGCTTTCCAGCCAGATGCCCGCGCAGGCCAGGATGAGGTCATCCAATTGTACCTGTTTAAAAGGCTTTCCCTTAACCAGCCCTTTCAGCTTCAACAATTTGCTGACCGATTTTGAAGGATCGGCGACATCATATGTGGTATTGATATCGTCAAGCAATTGCTGTATCGCAGCATTTCCCGGGTTTCGGTTTAAAGTAAAATCAATCCCTTCAAAAATATCTTTTTGCGCAGCATCACCTGCCACTGGGGTAAAGAACTCCAGTCCGCCTCCCCTTTGGCTGGACGAACCAAAACCCTGGCTCCTGTGATTGGAACGGCTTTCTGCAGCAATTTCACCATAACTTTTTCCCAACAGCGCATTATATGCACCCACATCAATTTTCAACTGATCATCCGAAGTCGTATTGTTGCCGCCAAAATTAAATGTATTCCAAAGAATGCGTTTGGCCTGCCAGGGTTTCACAAAGGCTAGCTGTTCAGGAAATTGTTTTGGATCAGCAGCAGCAGCGAAGGCCTCATGGGCCAGGATGGCTGACCCAGCATGGTGGCCATGCCCGGCACGGGAATCTTCGGGAAATCTGGTGATGATCACATCCGGCTGAAACTTACGGATCACCCAGACCACATCAGCAAGAATCTTTTTCTTATCCCATATCTTGAAACTTTCATCAGAATTTTTAGAAAAGCCAAAATCATTGGCACGGGTAAAGAATTGCTCGGCACCATCCGTACGGCGTGCTGCGAGCAGTTCCTGTGTACGAATCAGCCCCAGCAACTCAGCCTGCTCATTACCAATTAAATTCTGACCGCCATCACCTCTTGTCAGGGATAGATAGCCTGTACGTACTTTCTTTTCTTTAGCCAGATATGTCAGCAAACGGGTATTTTCATCATCAGGATGGGCTGCGATGTAAAGCACGCTCCCGGTCACATTCAAGGCCAGCAGGCCTTGTTTGATTTCCGCAGCATTCAGTTGTTGCATGCTTTGGGCTTTGGTAAAAAGCGGGGCCGTTACAATGATGAAGAACAGGTATATGCAAAGTCTCATATTCGGATCGTAAAATCCGAAATTACTTAAAAATCCTTAATCTCCTGTTCAATACAAATTAAACTCCGTAACAATACTGCAAAAATACTACAGTTCTTATAGGAGAATTTTGCTGCTTACTTCTTTATCTATGGTAATAAAACCCGGGTATTTGATCAGCGCAGCCCCAACCTTAATACTGGGTCTGATTTTGAGCGTAAGCATTCCTTTCTTTTCAGGTCCTCCTTTACTGCTTTTTATAAATTCAGTGATCTCTCCCATCACTTTGTTATTGGAAATAAAAGGGTAAATGTTCACTTCCATAGCTACCGGCACTATAGTCGAGCCACCCGCAACGACATTTACCGCCTGGTTTATAAAGCCATTGGCCAGTTCCTGATTGTTGATCAGAATTTTATATTCAAACTCATTAATGGCTGCATCATTACTCGTCGGATTAGTAACCTCCAGGTTCAGACGCGCTTTAAGGGGAACATCTTTTCTCAGCAGACCGAAAGCCAGGCCAGGTAAACTTCCCAAATCCATGTCCTGACCACCTACCAATTTTTTCACATCAGTACCGGCTACCATGATCTGCTCAGCAGAGGTAATCCTGTATTTACATTTTTCAAGTGCCTTGATCTGCTGTGCCTGTTTATTAATGCCACAACCAGAAACCGCGATAGCCGTCAGGCAAACCAATAAAATCCTCTTCATAACAGCTATAACGAAATAATATACATTAAATGATTGCCCGGTTCAAATTAGCGTCTGCGTCTGCTGGAGCTTGGGCTAATAAAACGGTCGATGCTGTATTTCCCAGGACCTGTAACAAGCAGGAATACAAAAACAACCAGATAATGCAGGGCCAGCTCTTGCTTATCAAAACCATCACTACCATGCACTATAAATGCCGCTACAAGCATGAGAATGATCAATGGAATTGTCGCAAGCCTGGTGGCCAATCCAAGAATCACTAATATGGAACAGAAAAATTCTGCAAATACTGTCAGGTACAAAGATGCAGGAACACCCAGGCCTATTGGATCAGCAAACTGAAGTTCTCCCCCCGCCAAAATCCATTGCAGTTTCTGATAACCGTGAACAAGCAGGAAAGCCCCGATTGCTACACGCATGATTAACAGCATAAAGTGCACACTTTCGTTGTTAAAATTGGTATTGAATAGTCTTCTCATATCAGAATTCATTTTAGTGATTTAACAGCCAACCAGGTATATTGTTGTTTTCTGAGGGGAAATATAAGGAAATTAGGTATTATCTGACAACAAGAGAAGTAATAAACCCTGAAATTGCATCCTGAAGGATCATTTTCTTCCCAGCATCAGGCTTACCCGCTTTTTCAATCATTTGTATGGACACCAGCCCGTGGAGAATAGAAAAATAAGTATGGTATTTTAAAAAATAATCTGCATCGCTGTTTTTGCTGCCGGCTATTGCATCCTGTATGGTTGTGATCATGACCATGGTCATGGTCTTCATCTCCTCAACTTGGTTTACCCGATCGCATGCGGGTATCCCCAATCCAAACATGAGCTGATAATACTCTTTATGTTCAAATGCAAAATCCCAGTAGGCATGGGCAATGGCTTCTAGTTGTACAGAAGGCTCAGCATGCTGAGTTTTTGCAAATTGCAACACATCCGCCAGCTTCTGAAAGCCCTCTTTGGTAAACTCCAGCAGAATGGCTTCTTTATTTTCAAAATGATTATAGATCACCGGAATGCTATATTCTATCGCATCGGCTATTTTTCTGATCGATAAAGACTGCCAGCCGTCAGTGAGCACCTGTAACCAGGCAGCCTCCAGTATACTTGTTCTGAATTCTTCCTTCTGCCTTATTTTGCGTTCTGCGATGCCCATACTAATTAAATTTAATTAACAGTGTTAACAAAAGTAACATGTTCATCACACTAATAAAAGTGTTTGCGGATTTCTGACGTTAATCCAACAATCAGTGCCATCTCTATTCCTTTAATTTCTTTAGCGCCTTAAAAAGATCATTCTTTATTACCAGTGCGTCCTTCCACAGATCCCCCTTCTTTTTCAGCCTGTCCATGGTATTAAAAATGGTATAGTTTTTCAGGTCAAGATCTTCGTTCACTTCCTTCCAATCCAGCGGGGTAGAAACCATGGCGCCTGGTTTTGGCCTTGCAGAATAGGGCGCCGCTATAGTTTGCCCCCTCCGGTTTTGAAGAAAATCAAGGTAGATCTTGTTTTTTCGCTTGGAAGGGCTCCGTTCCAGACTCGTCGTATCCGGATGCTTATCCAGCAGCAATTGTCCGAGGTATTTTATAAAATCTTTGGTAATGTCATAATCGTATTTGTCCCCTACGGGAATAAATATATGCAAGCCTTTTGAGCCCGATGTTTTGATAAATGCCGTGATCTTCATTTTATCCAGCATTGACTTGGCCGAAAGCGCCACCTTGACGGCCTCTTTAAAATCAATGTCATGCGGATCCAGGTCCAGTACCGCATAGAGCGGATGATCGGGCTTTTTATACCTGCTCAGCCAGGGATTGATCTCTATACAGCCCAGGTTGACCATCCATAACAATGTTGCCTCGTCGTTACAGACAAGGTAATCTATATCCTTATCGTTACTTTCCGAATAAAGCGACGCTGATTTTATCCATTTCGGGACCTTATCCAGATCCAGGTCCTTCTGATAAAATCCCGGTTCCTCAATACCATTTGGATGTCTGTTTAGTGAAAGGGGCTTGTCTTTCAGATAAGGCAAAATGTAGTCCTTTACCTCGCTGTAATACTCGATAAGCCGGCCCTTTGTAATCTGCTCTTTTAGCCAGTAAATCTTGTTCAGATTGGTCAGCTTCACCTTCTTTTTACCAAAGACCAGTTCCTTGTCCTCTTTTTTAATGCTATCTGTTAAATCTTCCATATCCTTTACTTCATTATCGTCACCTCCGACAGGTGCTTCCCGCACTACTTTATCCTGTTCCTTGTCAATACGCAACCCTTTAAACACTGGATGTCTCAAGTGCTCATCTTCTGTCCATTCTGAATAGGTCACGTCGCATACGAGTTCCGGTTTCAGCCAGGTAAATTCTCTTTCTTTATGGACGTTATCCCTTACCGGCTTGCTTTTCCGCACCAGTCGCTTCATTTTATCAAATACATCCTTCAGCGTTTCCTCATTAAATCCGGTACCGCAATTTCCAATATATATCAGCTCGGAACCCTGGTACATTCCCAGGGCAAGCGAGCCAAAATAATGCCTGCTTCCCGAAGGTTTGGAATAGCCGATGATCACAGCTTCCTGCGTGTTCTGAAGCTTAAATTTGAGCCACAGGTCTGTGCGCTTATTACTCATATAAGTACTCTCCACATGCTTGGCTATCACCCCTTCCCAGCCATGTTTTTCAGCTTCAGCCAGAAACTCCCTGCTTTTTCCCTGAATATGTCCGTTATAAACAACAACTGGGTTGTTCAGCCCTTCGATCACTTTTTGCAGCAGTTCCTTACGCTTCAGCAGTTCCATGTTCCTGATGTCATGACCATTTAAAGCCAGCAGATCGAACACATAAAACTTAAGCGCCATTTTTTCGGTTTCTGCATTATAGTTCTGCAATTTCTGAAAATAGCTCCGTCCATTTTCATCCTGTACCACCAGCTCCCCGTCTATGACCGCATCCAAACCCAATTCAGCAAGCGCATCAGACACCGCTTTGTATTTTTCTCCAAAGTCTATCCCGTTTCTCGAAATCAGCTTCACTCCACCCTTAGCTTTGGTATAGGCCAGCGAACGGTACCCGTCAAGCTTTTTCTCATAGACCCAGTCCGCGTCGTCAAACAGTTTATCAGACAGCTTCGCCAGCATTGGCTTGTAATCGATCTCCTCTATTTTTTTTGCAGGGTTGTCTTCTATTTCTTCTTCTACCTCCCGATCCGCTACTTCCTGTACAACTGTCTTCTTCTCTTTCTTAGCTTCCTTCTTAAAATCAAGCCCTTTTTTCTTTACAGTTGCACTGACCAGATCTTCGCTGTCAAATGCCTTCTTTAACGCATAATCATCGTTATGCTTGATCAGGAGCCATGCGTTGTCTTCGGCACTTTTTATTTTCACCAGGGCAAACTCCCCCTTCAGGATCTTACCATGCAATTTAAATTTCAGGCTTCCGGCATGAAGATCTTTCAGCAAATCATTTTCTGATCCCTTATCCAGTGCTTCATAGCTTCCCTGATCAAAAATATCCACCACACCTGCACCATAATTTCCGGCAGGAATAGTCCCCTCAAAGGTACGGTAGTCATAGGGATGATCCTCCACCATCATGGCGAGCCGCTTGTCCTGAGGATTCAAAGAAGGTCCTTTGGGTACAGCCCAGCTCTTGAGCACCCCGGCCATTTCAAGTCTGAAGTCATAATGTAATCTTGATGCATGGTGTCGTTGTACGACAAACATCAGTTTAGATTTTGCCGCTGACCGGTCAGGCTCCACCGCTTTTTTCCCGGAACCGGGCTCTTTGGTCTTGGTGAAATCTCTTTTTTTGACGTATTTTTCCAGGTTCATAACCGAACAATTTACATCAGTTACAACAGTTGAAAAAGACTATGGTTTGCCGGTGATGTGCTTTATGATCTTTACCGCATGGTCCCTCGAATTCTCAATGAACCACAAATGTGTATCCATCCCTCCACACACCACGCCCGCCAGGTATAGTCCTTTCCTGTTGGTCTCCATTGTTTCGGGGTTGTGCGCCGGAAGCAGTTTTTCATCTTCGGAAAGCGTAATACCAAATCTTCGCAGCAGTTCAAAATCGGGACAATAGCCGGTTAATGCCAGTACAAAGTCATTGGGTAAGGTAGTCTTTCCACTTTCAGTCTGAATATCAGCTTCATGTTCCCTGACTTCCAGAAGCTCCGCATTAAAATACGCAGTGACGCTGCCCTCCCCGATCCTGTTGATGATATCGGGACGCACCCAATACTTTACACGTTTGCTGATCTCCGGAGCCCGGACTACCATGGTCACCCTGGCGCCCTTCCTATAGGTTTCCAGCGCCGCATCGACAGAAGAGTTGCTGGCGCCAACTACAATTACATTTTGCATAGCATAATAATGCGGGTCTTTGTAATAGTGCATTACTTTTGGCAGGTCCTCTCCCGGGATATTCATTTTATTAGGCAGGTCATAAAAACCGGTAGAAACAATGACATTCCTTGCCTGATAATGACATTTGGAAGTAAGAATCTGAAATACAGCTTCTTTATCTACCCGTTCTACAATCTCAAACAAACGCACATCCAGAGAAAATTTAAGGCTCACCCTTCTGTAATATTCCAGAGCTTCGGCACGGGTAGGTTTCGGATGATTTGAAACAAAAGGAACACCGCCGATCTCCAGTTTCTCCGAAGTAGAAAAGAAAGTCATGTTTTGCGGATAATTATAGAGGGAATTGACCAGACAGCCTTTTTCTACGATCACATAGGTCAAACCTGCCTCCTGAGCCTGTATTCCGCAAGCCAAGCCAATTGGCCCGCCACCAATTATAAACACATCTAAAACATCCATCACCGCTAAATTAACAAAAAGCGGAGCCACTAAGCCCTAAAAAAGATCCGCTTTTTGTAAAGAAAATAACAAATGCCCCATTCAAAAGCAAAGATACACAGACAGGATATCAGTTCCACTATATGTTCTGGAACAGAGACCAGATCCAGCAGCCCTCCAGTGATGGCAAAAACATAACCGTTGAACCAGCGTGAACCCACAATTTCAAAAAACAGGTAAATGAAAATGGAATTCATTCCAATAATCAGAAAGAAAGACAAGTATTTTTTATGATCGAGCACATCGATCCACCAATATAAAAATGCAAGCATCAAAAGACACCATCCTCCCGAAACCAGGACAAACGAACTTGTAGCAATCTTTTTGATCATGGGAGTAACGCCAGCCATATCCAGAGCATACCCAAGCAGCAAACAACAGAGGCCGGCAATGACCAGGGTCTTTACCTTTCCTAAATCCAACCTGCTGCTCAATAAGATTTTCCCTGCGATCATCCCCCAAATGGTATGAGCTGCCGTCGGCAAGCAATTGATGGCCACCCAGCCACCCGAATTGATCTTGTTCATTAAGATCAGGTCCATATAGTTCCCAAAGTTTTGCTGGTCGGTAAACGGCTGGTCAAAACCGCTGATATACATGTATCTGTACAATACTTCAGTCAGCAGGAGAAATCCGATACTGACCAGCAGCTGCGATAAAACTGACCAGCGGTAAATTAAAAAGGCGACCAATAATGTGAACGACAATTGGGTGAGGACATCCCATAGTTCAAATGACAATCCGTTTTTACGAACCGCATAATCCAGCACTCCCCAGAAGAACAGCCATCCGCTTCTTTTCAAAGCTTTTGTCAATGATTGTCCCCAGGATAGTCCATTTTGATATTGCTTCGATAGGGAGTAAGCAAGCGCCGTCCCCGCAATGAACATAAAGCCCGGTTGTATCAAATCCCAAAAATGCAGACCATGCCATTCATGATGCTCAAACTGCAGCATAAAGCCGTGCAAAAAGGTTTCTTCGACCTGCGCTGTCAATCGTCCGTACAAGCCGGTACTTTCCAGCGCCAGCAGCACCATGATCAGTCCCCGCATAAAATCAAGGGACAAGAGTCTGTTGGGTTTCAAATCCATATTGTCAGTTTTCATTATGCAAAACAGGAACTTTCGTGTCGGTTATGACATTGTCAAGCAGTTCATTATCAAATGGTGCAACATTCTGCATGGTTGGCGAGGGGTATCTTGAAGTATCAAATTTTCCAGCCCAGTTTGCATTTTTATTGTCGCCGATCAGGATACCCGTACCGGCATTGCTGATGCGGTTATTTTTGATCAGGCAATCGCTGGCAGCGATGTAAAAACCTATATCAGTTTTACCTTTTGCCATCCCGTACATCAATCTGATTCCTGTACGTACTCCACTTATCGTATTGTTGGTAATTGAGTGATGGGTTCCATTGAGCCGAATACCGCCCCCTCCTTTGAAAGTGTTGCTGTCTATCAGACAATCATGCCCGCCCCGCATGACCAGTTCTCCCCGGCAATCTTCAAAATAATTACTGACATAACCATTCCCGGAACTCTTGTTACTAATCACTTCCGATTCACCATCGCAGCGAATAAACCGGTTATCCCGGACGACTGTATATGTGTACTTTACACCCAATAATACAGGATCCTGCCCTACCTGTACACACTCTCCCCCATTAGCCCCCTTCCAGGCTATTTTCTTTTTATCTGCAAATACATTATGATCTATCAGCGTATAAACGGGAACAGCATCAGCAGTAACCTTTACCTGCAATTCCTGGTTATCTATATTTCCGTTAAAGCTGCAATGGTCAACACGGTTATGTTCCCCCTTACCTGATATCACGACAATCGGTGTAAACTGGGCTTTAACAACATTCCCCGTAAAAATGCAACCGGTCACCCGGCAATATCTGCTTGCTTCTAATTCAATCAGGACACCCCTCCTTTCAGCAGCCTTAAACACATTACAACCTGAAAATGTCAGGCCTGAAATCTCTGTGTAGCTTCCCGTTAGCTGGAACACCGGCTGACTTACATCCCCTGAAAACACAACTTTTCCAGAGGTTTCTCCACGGATCACAATAGGTTTGCCCGGCAAGCCATTGGTGTTGACCGTTAGCGCCCAACCGCTGTAATTTCCATTGACCATCACAATTTCATCGCCCGCCACGACGACAGCAACTGCCTTTTTAAATTCATCAGGGCTACGCACTTTATATATTTTAGCGGTAAGGCCTGCACCTGTAAACAACAGGCAGAAAACCAGTGCCATCAAACCCTTCATCCTCACTTCCCTCTTTGCTTTCTTCTCACAACCGGCTGACTCAGTCCGCTGCCGTCCGGCTTATAAATTTCATACTGATCTAAACTTTCAAGCAGCTTTGTCAGTGTTTGAAAGCCATGCGCCCTCGTGTCAAAACTCGGGTCGATTTTCCGGAGATTGGTTCCCAGAACCGCAACCAGAATTCCGGTATCTTCCGGAGTTGCCATAAAATACGCCCTGTCTATCAAATCAAGCTTGACTTTAGTAAACTTAGAGACTTCCGGTACAGCTTTACTTACTGCCTTTACCCGTTTATTTATTTTTTTAGCAGATGAGGCTTCTATTTGCTTTTCTATAACAGCTTCCTGAACAATATTGTCAGTAAAAGTGAAAATCTCGCAGGATTGTACAAATGCGGTTGGCGTAGTCTTAACCCCTATTCCCATGACAAAAACGCCTTCCTCTCTTATTCTTTTTGCAAGCCCTGTATAATCGCTGTCACTTGACACAATACAAAAACCATCCACAACCCCATTGTGCAGAATATCCATCGCATCTATGATCAATGCTCCGTCCGTTGAATTTTTACCGGAGGTATAGCTAAATTTTTGAATAGGCGTAAAAGACAGTTCGTTCAGCAGATCCTTCCAGCTATTCATATTGTGCTGTGTCCAGTCCCCATATATCCTTCTGATGGTGACTTTGCCATATTTGGCAACCTCCTCTAAAATCGCTTTCAGCAATTTTGCCTGGGCATTGTCCCCATCGATGAGAATTGCGATGCGTTCTGTTTTCTTCTCCATAAAATTTAGTTAAGGTTATGCAATATATAAATCATTCTTTATTAAATTACATCCCAAACCCTCAGCCATATCGTATGATGAAGCCTATCAGACTCTGCATTCTTAGCTTAATTTCGTTGCCCGTATTCCATACTGATCTCAGCGCACAGGAATTTACCCTGCCAGTATTTCCTGATACCCAGGTAGAGGTAGATGTGCATATGGACATGCTGCACAGTCAGACAGACTGGATAGCAGCCAATAAGCAGAAAGAAAATATTCCTTTTGTGCTCCATGTAGGAGATATCGTAAATTACAACAACAACATTCACTGGGATAGGGCGAGCCTGGCTTTTGAACGGCTCGACAACAATTTCATCCCCTACGCCCTTGTCAATGGAAATCACGATGGAGGAGCTGTAGGCGAATTTACAGGCAGTGCCGCACCTGGCAATACAAAGATCAACGTCAGGAATACAGAAAAATACAACCGTTATTTCCCTGGATCCCGCTACCGCAATCTGCGGGGTACTTTTGAAAAGGGAAAGAATGAAAATTCATTTCATACCTTCATCGCAAGCGGACTGAATTTTATGGTCCTGGCACTGGAGTTTTGTCCAAGAGAAACAGCAGTCTTATGGGCAGACAGTGTAGTCAAACAGCACCCCTATTACAACGTGATCGTGATCACGCACAACTATCTGACCAGCAAAGGACAAATAGACCAAACTAACCAGGGCTACGGAAGCCTGACCTCTCAAGCCGTCTACGACAAACTGATCAAAAAACACAAAAATATCCTGATGGTACTGAGCGGACACGTCTGCTATAGCAATTCTCTGGTCAGCACCGGTGACAATGGGAACAAGATTTACCAGGTCCTGCAGGATTATCAATGCGAAGACGCCGGCGGCGGTTACCTCAGATTGTTAAAGATCGACCCTGAAAAAGGGACGATCTCCGGAAAGATGTACTCTCCTTTTTATAAGAAATTTAGAACAGATAACTCTACTGTCGAGTTTACAGATGTAAAATTTGTAAAAGATTACAATTGATGTGTTAATCATACCTCAATGCAGGGTAGTCCAAAAGCCTGCGCCACAGCGCCAGCTGACCAATGATGCTCGCTTCCCGGTATATGGTAAAAGAGATCAGCTCATAATAGCTCATTTTCATGAAGCCCATGTCAATTTCACCATCCAGCTTTTCGTCAGTAGCGGTAGCCAGCACCTCGCGGGCTATAGGGCTAACTTTTTCCCAATCCTTCAAATATCCGGCGTTGGACGGGTATTTTGCCCCATCCTGAATGCCCTTATTGTCCTCGAAAAGATCCGCTCCGTTCTGCTTAAGCTCAGGATGCGACTCTTTAATGATATAATAACGCTGTGCAATTAATGAACCTGTAAGCCAGGCCATGTGGTTTGCCTTCGTGTCTAGCCGGTTGTACATACTTTCTTCCGAAATCCCTTCGATTGCACGTGCAAAAAAAGTGGTATGCATGTCAAACAAGGTCAGTAATCCCTGCATTCTGCTGCTAGCGGTTTTGGTCTCCATAAGTCATTATTTAATGGTTAAACTGATGTGATTATTTACCTCTAAATTAGACATAGTATTTTGAAATAACACGGTCGCAAAACGACAAACAAAGGGGGTGATCACGACAATACACTAAGTTTGCTTAACATCTCTGAAACCATGCTTTTCAGATCATAAGCGGGGTCCCAGCCCCAGTCTTTTTTGGCCTGCGAATCGTCCACACTTTGCGGCCAGCTCTCTGCGATCTGCTGTCTGAAATCAGGCGCATAGCGAATCATAAACCCCGGGACTTCCTTTTCAATCTCCTCATAAATCTCTTTCGGAGTAAAACTCAACGCTCCGAGATTATAAGACGTCCGCACCAGAAGCTGATCTGCGGGAGCATCCATGAGTTCCAACGTAGCACGTATGGCATCGTGCATATACATCATAGGCAATGCAGTGTCTTCTTCTAAAAAACAGGTAAAGGGCTCTCCTTTTACTGCGTGATGAAAAATATCCACAGCATAGTCGGTAGTACCACCACCCGGCAAAGCACTATAACTGATCAGTCCCGGATACCTTAAGCTGCGCACATCCAGCCCAAATTTTTCAAAGTAATATTTACACCAGTACTCTCCGGCAGCCTTGCTGATCCCGTAAATGGTCACCGGTTCTGTAATGCCCTGCTGAGGACAATTTTGCTTCTGTGAATCCGGCCCGAAGACCGCAATACTACTTGGCCAGAATACCTTTTTTACCTGATACTTTACAGAAAGATCCAGTACGCTGAGCAGGCTATCCATATTCAGCCGCCATGCAGCCTGCGGATTAAGTTCACCATTTGCCGAAAGCATCGCAGCGAGGTGATAAATCTGTGTGATCTTCTCCTCCGCGATCAAAGCCTCGAGTTTTTCCTTATCCAATACATTCAATTGCCTGTAAGGATATACTTCCAGTCCGATTTTATCTTCAGGCTGTATGTCCGCAGCGATCACACAATGTCTGGGAATCTGCTTTCTCAACGCCGCAGTCAATTCCCTGCCTATCTGGCCGCAGGCCCCTATCACCAATATTTTTTCAGTTTGCTTCATATTAAAAATTAAAATCCCAGGTAAGCTTGCAAATGCTTTACCTTTTTATTGTTACGCAGTGTTTCCAATCCTTTTGCCCTGTTCATCAATATACACTGACTTGATACTCCCAAAAAGATGGCGATATCGTCTACGAACATTGCTGTTTTTCCGTCCAGACCGTAGTTTAACCTAAGAATCTCCCTTTGCCTGTTCGGTAAGGAACTCAATACGCTATTCAACTCCGCAGCAAGGTCTGCCTGCTCCAGTCCGGCATCAGCGGGTGCAAACATAGTGTCTTCCAGCACGGCCAGCATCCCTGGACGGTCTGCTTCAAGATCCATGTCATCCAGCGACGAGGTGTAAGAGCCACTGGTATAACTCGCCCTGACCTTGTCCGGACTCAGTTCCGTATACTCGACCAGTTCCTCCAAAGTCGCCGCTCTTTCCAGCTTTTGTTCCAGTTCCTGTTCAGCTTTCCAAACTTCATTCAGCTCAACAATACGGTTTCCAGGAAGCCTTACCATCCGTTTGTACTCATTAATGGCAAACATGATGGACTGCCTGACCCACCATACCGCAAAAGAGATGAACTTAAACCCCTTGGCAGCATCAAACCGGGCCGCAGCCTTCATCAGTCCGGCATTACCTTCAGCGATCAGATCCGGAAGTAATATACCCTGCCCTTCATACTTTTTGGCTACAGAGATCACAAACCTGAGGTTAGAATTGACCAGCCTGTTTAGCGCAGCCTGATCCCCTTCTTTAATTTTCAGGGCAAGTTTCGTCTCTTCATCGCCGGTAAGCAAAGGATACTTCTTAATATCCTGCAGATACCTCATCAGCGTGTCGTGGTCCCTGTGGGTAATAGATTTGTCTATTTTGAGTGTTCTCATGATAAACAGGTTCAATTTGGTTTTTTGATGCAGCTAATGTCAGCAGTCTCTTTTTTAAATCCATGGAGTTCCAGATTTTCCGCAAATTATTCAGAACCAGCCCGCTCCGTCAAAACTTAATTTTGGAGCAATCGAATCCGCTGCCAGCCGATCCAAATTTTGTTAACTCAAAAATTTTTGTATTTGAAATATATATCCTTAATTTGCAACATGCTGAACCGCAAGACCAGGTTTATGTTTACCTAAATTTTATCGTTTTAATTTTAAAACAATAACATTGGTTATATGAACAATACCATTTTGGACCGGATCGACCTGGATATTCTTCGCCTCCTGCAAAAAGACGCCAGGCTTACCAACAAAGAACTGGCGGTAAAACTCCACAAGGGCGCCAGTACCATGTTTAACCGTGTCAATCGTCTAAAAAATCAGGGTTTTATAAAAGAAAGCGTCGCGGTCATTGACCTGGAAAAATTTGATGACTTGTGGATCACCTTTACACTGGTACAGCTGAAAGACCATAGCGGCGAAGCCCTTAGCGCATTTCAGGAGGAGGTCATCCGGTTTTCTGAGGTCATGGAGTGCTACCATACTACCGGCACTTTTGATTATCTGCTGAAGATCGTCGTGAGTGACATGAAAAGTTACAACCAGATCATCGTCGAAAAACTGGCAAACCTCAAAAATGTAGGTTCGCTGCAAAGCTGTTTTGTAGTGAAAGAAGCCAAAAGGGATCTGGCATATCCGTTAAAAAACCGGACCTGATCAATTGCTACTCATACTTCAATGCATCAACCGCGTTAGCCCTGGCTACCTTTAGCGTCTGGAAGCTCACGGTTATTATGGCGATCAATATTGACAAAACCAGGGCTGTTACAAATGGCCAGGCCGTTAGATCGACTTTAAAATCGTACTTGCGCAGCCAGTTGGTGACAATGATAAACGCTACAGGGATAGCGATCATATTAGACAGGATCACCAGCTTTATAAAATCCCTGTTCAGTAAAATCAAAATACTTTTCATGTCTGCACCCAAAACTTTGCGGATGCTGATCTCCTTACTTCGTTGTTCCGCCATATATAAGGCCAGGCCCAGTAGCCCCAGACATGAAATAAAAATTGCGAAACCACCAAAAATATTGGAAAGCACACTCAGCAACCGTTCGCTCTGCAATTTTTCTTCCATTCCTTCGGTCACAAAATGGATCTGGGCAGGATAAGCCGGATTAAATTGCCGGGCAATATTTTTTATGACTGCAATAGACTTGCTCAGGGACTGATCAGGATTCAACCGAAGCAACAGCACAATGCTGCTTTTTATATTGTAATAAAAAATCGTTGGCTGAACCGCCTTTCCCAATTGCTCATTAAAATAATCCCTGATGACACCAACAATTTTCAAAGGAGGATTATCGCCCCAACGTATAGTTGTACCAACAGGATTCTTTAGATTCATCAATTTTACCGCAGTTTCATTCAACAAAACAGAGGTACTGGTATCAGCAGGAAATTTTGCAGAAAAGTCCCTGCCGGCAACGATTTTTGCACCAATAGTTGCTGTATAGTCAAATCCAATACTTCTGTAATTGATAATAGAATGATCGTCTGCTGCCTTACCCGGCCAGCTGATGTCTCCGGTAATTAAACCTGCGTAAGTGAAATTGCCGCCAAACTCTGAGGCAGAAGTAACTGCAGCTTCTTTCATCAAATGAGTTTTGAACAGCTCCAATTTTGAAGGGTTCCTCAACTCGCCGTCCAAATCCAGTTGAACCATATTATTCTGGTCGAAACCCAGTGGCTTATCTTTAAGATATTGAATTTGGCGATAAACCACAATTGCAGAAATGATCATACAAATTGAAAGGCTAAACTGAAGAATAACCAGTACCCTGCGAATACTAAGAGAACCGGAACTGCCCTTAAAACCTTTCAGGACTTTTACCGGTATAAAAGAAGATAAATAGAATGCCGGATAACTGCCCGCCAGCAAGCCTGTGATTAAAGCAAGGCTGATCAGCACTCCCCAGAACAGGTAAGAACTATAATCAATCAGAATCGTAATGTCCAGCAGATGATTAAAATAAGGAAGTGAAACCTCCAGCAAAGCAAAGGCGATCATCATTGCAAAAACCGAAAGCACAACAGATTCCAGAATAAACTGTCCCATTAAAGCACTTCTCGCAGAACCCAATGCCTTCCTGACACCAACCTCTCTTGCCCTCTTTTCTGATCTGGCAGTAGACAAATTCATGTAATTGATGCAGGCAATAAACAATACACATAATGCTAAGAAGCCAAACATGGTTACCTGATCTATCCTTCCTCCAACAGCCTCCCCATTTTTAAACTCATCATATAGATGGGTTTTAGAAACAGGAAACAGAAAAGGCTCATACATATATGATTTTACCCCAGGATCTTTGGCAACAATGAAATTCTTCAGCTTCGCGTTCACATCATCCAGAGATACCTTCTCTTTCAATTCAAAAATTGTGCTGCAATCTATGCTTCCCCAACCTGCATTAACTATATCCGGATCGATCTGTTCGAAGAAAGTCCATGGCTGTAAAACCTCAAACTGAAGCGTTTGATTTTTAGGCAGATCTTCTATTACGCCAGATACTTTTAACGCCTTAACATTATCCCATTTAAGGCTTTGCCCGACAGCATTTTCAGTTCCAAAAAGCTTCTTTGCCGTTGAGGCCGTCAAAACCATTGAACCGGGTTCATTGAGCGCAGTGGCGGGATTTCCATAAAGAAAACGATAACTCAGTATTTCAATAAAAGACTTGTCAACATAAGCAGATTTCAATTTAAATTTATTTTCATTATGACTAAGCAGCTTATACCATATTGATATTCGCGCTGCATTTTTTACGCCCGGAATCTCCTGAAGTACCGCACCCGCAAGCTTATAAGGCACCGCTTCAGTTGTCGCAATCTCTCCGTTAACTTTCAATTTCAGTTTAGCGATGTAAATGTTTTCCAGATTTTTATATTGCTTATCATAACTCCACTCATAATTTACATACAGAAGCAGCATCAAACAACAAGCCAGGCCAATTGCCAAACCACCAACATTAATCAGCGTAAAGCCCTTATTTTTCCAAAGGTTTCGTAAAGCAATTTTTAAGTTTAACCTGAACATATCTGCAATTTTCGATCTCTCGTACCAATCCTATGCCATCATGAAAAATCATCGCACTATATTGATTACCAATAAATTAAAGCAAACCAAAAAAAACAAATGTCCATTATCGGACAGGAAATTGTGCATAATCGAACAAAAGCAGCAGTCATTTCCATATCGGAAATACAAAATGACATTCAGATTTGGAATATACGTAGTTAACTACGTATATTTGTACATAAATACAATTCTAATGGAACATGAAATTATAATAAGCCCTGTTTATAACGACTATTGCAAACAAATACAGGAGTTGATCCTGCCTATCCAGCAAATTGAATTCAACGTACCGGTAACACTCGAAGGACAGCCCGATCTTTTAGATATCGAAACAAACTATCACAAAGACGGCGGCGGTTTTTGGGCAGCGCTGGACAAAAGCAAGCCAGAGGATCACCAAATGTCAGGTACAATTGGCTTAATAAACGTTGGTCAGCACACCGGCGTGATCAGAAAGATGTTCGTTAGAAAAGAATACAGAGGAAAAGAATTCGGTATCGGACAAAACCTGCTCAACACCCTGATCGCCTACTGCAACACCCATGAAATAAACGATCTTTATCTAGGCACCGTAGAAATACTCAAAGCGGCCCACCGCTTTTATGAAAAGAATGGCTTCCGGGAGATCAATGTGGATGAACTCCCCGTTATTTTTCCAAGAATGATGGCCGACAATAAATTCTATCATTTAAAACTGAAAGAGTCTGCCAAAATCTAAAACAACAACATATCCACACCTATAGACACTGAAAAAACATCCGAAACCATGAACGTAATTAACGAATCAGGCATACTCGCCATTGCCACCAGGCTGCAGCGTTTGAGCGAACAGCTTAGAAAGGACGGCTTCCAGATCTACAAAGCCAATCATATTGATTTTGAACCCAAATGGTTCCCGGTCATCTATACCCTGCATTTCCGACCCCTACTTAGCGTCGTAGAACTTGCCGCAGAAATCGGCTATACACACCCCTCCACCATCAGCCTGTTAAAAGAACTGGAAAAAGAAAAAATCATCCGCTCCAAAAAAGACAAGCAGGACGAACGCAAACGCCTGATCCAGCTCACAGAAAAAGGCAAAAACCTACTGGAACAAATGCAGCCCGTCTGGAAAAACATGATCTCCGCCTTAGAAGAACTGACCAATACCTCCAACAACATCATGAAAGCCATCACCGAAGTCGAAGAAAACCTCCACGAACTCAGCTTCTTTGAAAGGACAAAAAGACAAAAAAACACAGTCTAAAACACAACGTCCTTTCTCCCCCTTTAAAAAAAAGACTATTCTCTTCGGAGGCCTTTGTCTCCTCCTTGCTTTCCAAAAAAATTACCTTCTCAGAGGAGACATTAGGGCTCTGCGCACAACCTGTCCCGATTTTACATCGGGAGCGCCTGAGCACTCGAGTCTCCGACGAGAACGGTAATTTTTTCCTTTTACGCCATAACCGGATTCTCTACAATCGGCAGCTTGGCAAACCTGGTCACCTCCACACTGGGAAACCCGAAATCTTCCACAACTTTACCGAGAATCAAATAACAACCCGTACCCTTAAAAGGATATACAGGAGTACTCACAGAAAAATGCGTCGTATCAAAAAAATCACCATTCATATCCAGAAAAGTTCCAAACCACATCTTCTTATTATTTTTGGTACGCACCGTTTTCTCACAAACATACAAGCCCACCATCTTCACAACCTGTCCCACGTGCCCCATCAAATCACGGGCACACACATCTCCGCGATACTCCGTTTTCAGCAAATCGAACATGGACATGCTCAGCGGAAAATCCAGCAGTTCCAGTTCATGATAAGCATCCTCCAGCTTAGTATTGACCAGTTCCGGAAGTGCATAACGCTTACCTTCCGTATGAAAAAGCTCTGCATGATTGATCCGTTTTACCTTGTTGCCCAGCAGCATGTGCACCTCCCAGAGCAAAGCTTTCTTGCTTTTGGCCGTAAACCTCAGCACACCCGCCCTGATCAGTATAACAACCTGCTCCAGACCAATCCCGGTCCGTTTTAGAAAATCCTCCAGATCCAAAAACATCCCGTTTCTCTTTACCTCATCAGGGATCAGCGTAAAAAACTTACCATCCAGACCCTGAATACCAATAAAACCCAGAAACACATCATTACCCTTTATCGAAACCACGTCCACACTGCGGTTTACACACGGAAGATGCACTGTCGCACCCGTCTTTTTCAGCTGATGCACATACAAAGGCCTGTTGTAAAACCCGCCATAATTGTTCAGCACCGCAACCATAAACTCCTTCGGATAATAAGTCTTTAAAAACAAACTCTGGTAACTCTCCGCCGCAAAACTCGCCGAATGCGCCTTACTGAAACTATAACCAGCAAAAGAAGAAACCTGCCGCCACACCTCCCTGGTGATGTCCTCCGGCCTCCCCAAAGCCTGAGCACCCTCATGAAACTTATCGACAAGCCTGTCAAATTCAATTCTCGACCGGTACTTACCACTCATCCCGCGCCTCAAAATATCCGCATCCGTCCCATCCATGCCTGCATAATGAATGCAGATCTTAATCACATCCTCCTGGTACACCATCACCCCAAAAGTCTCCTCCAGCTGCTCCTTCATCACCGGGTGAAGGTACTCCACATTTGCCGGGTCGTGGTAATTTTGAATGTACATTTTCATCATACCCGACTGGGCCACCCCTGGTCTGATGATGCTGCTGGCCGCCACAAGCGTCAGGTAATTGTCGCAGCCCAGCTTGCAGAGCAGTTGCCGCATAGCAGGCGATTCAATATAAAAACAGCCAATACTATTCCCCGATTTCAGCCTGTTATTCAGCTTGGGGTCCTTCATAAAAAGCTTCGCCTGGTGAATATCAATCTTGCGCTGCTGATTTTCCTCCACCAGCCTGACCGCCTCTTTGATGTGCCCAATGCCCCGTTGACTCAGTATATCATATTTATCATACCCTATCGCCTCCGCCTCATACATATCCCATTGCACCGTAGGCATCCCCTTTGGCGGCAAATCCAGCGCAGTATAATAGGTGATGGGTTCCTCCGAGATCAGCACACCGCCTGCATGAATACTCCGCTGATTTGGCATTGAACTCATCATTTCCTGTATGGCCAGTATCTTCTTAAAAGTCGCATTGTTCTGGTTCTCCGCAACTTTTGAAGGATCAGTAAAGCTGTCGATCTCTGCCTTTGGCAAACCCATCACCTTGCCGATCTCCCGGATCACCGAGCGGTCTTTGAAAGTAGACATAGCACCCAGCAAAGCCGTATGCTCCTTGCCATAGCGCTTAAAAATATAATCCTGAACATCCTCCCGTTCATCCCAGGAATAATCGATGTCAAAGTCAGGCGGAGAGGTACGCTGCGCATTTAAAAACCGCTCAAAATAAAGATCCAGCTCCATCGGGTCCACATCGGTTATCCGCAGACAAAAGGCCACGGTACTGTTGGCCCCGGAACCCCGGCCCACGTGATAGTACCCTTTCGACATCGAATACCTGATGATGTCCCAGGTAATGAGGAAATAAGCACAAAAATCCAGGTCCCGGATCACCTTCAATTCCTCTTTCACCTTTTTCAAAGCCTTTTTATTGCCCTTCCCGTATCGATACTCCACACCCGACAAGGCCAGTTTTTCCAGCAATGCCCGGTCATCCTCCCTGTCTCCGGTAAAAGTTTTCCGGTTCAGATGTACCTTGCCCTGCGCATAATCCATCACACAGCTGTCCATCAGTTTGCGGGTGTTGTCCAGTATAAAAGGATATTTAGCAAACCTGGCTTCCAGCTCTCCGGCCGGCAGGAACCTGTCTGTACTGCTGCATTTGTCCTTCTCTTCCACCATGGTCAGCAGCGTATTGAGGTCTATTCCCCTCAAATATTCATGCAAACGGTATTCAATCCGGTCCGCGACAAAGACCGGCTGCAGCGCGACCAGCTTGTCTTTCAACACACTGATGTCCTTCCCATGCAGGGCATGAAGTTCATCAAAGCGAATCCCGAGAAATTCATTTTCAGAAAGACCGCCCTGAATACCACCCCTTTTATCAATAGAATTAAAATCTTCTTTATAAACCAGATTAAAGTCATTTTTATGAACAGCATCAAGGTCTTTAAACTGACCAGAATTCTTATCAGATTCAACCGGGTCCTTGCTAAAAGAATTCTTGTTAAGCTGGTCAAAAGAACCCTTGCTAAACGCACTAAAGGGAAAGATCACCACTGCGTTTTTAAAATCCGGAGACCTGTCGGGCAGTTCCTTCTGATTCAAATTGTGCCAGGTCAGGAAATCATTCAGCTCCTTCATGCCCTCTTTATTCCGGGCAATGCCGATATACAGCAGTTTTTTGTCCTTTCTGAATTCCATGCCACCGACCGGCTTAACCCCTCGTCTATTGCATTCTCGCATAAACTCCATCACACCGGTCGAGTTGTTGATGTCAGTAATGGCCATCTTAGTCACCCCGCAACTCAATGCTTCCTGTACCAGCCTTTCGACCGGCATGGTGCCATAGCGCAGACTATAATGGGAGTGGACGTTGAGGTACATGGGTGAATTGTATATAGATTAACTGAGGTACATAAGCTAGATCTCCAGATTTAAAACCGAGGCCCTTGTGATCGACCTTTCACCATATTTCTTTTTGATCCGGTCCATCGCCTGCACCAAACTATACTGTTCCGCTGATTCGCTGTACATGTCGATCTGCTCAAAACCACTGACCAGGCCCGATAAACGAACACCCACTAGCCTGAGCAGCATGCGCCTCATGTAGACCTGTTTGAACAGGTCCTTAGCTTTCTGGATCATCGTACTGTCCAGCGAAGTATAAGGAATAACTGCCTGTTTGGTCACGTCCTCAAAATTGGAATACCTGATGGTCACCGTGATACAGGATGCCAGCTTATTTTTATCCCTGAGCTGAAAAGCAAGGTCCATCACCATGGAGGTCAGCAGGTTGTTGATGGTATTGATGTCAATGGTATCGGCTTTAAAAGTACATTGCGTGCCGATGCTCTTTTGCTCCGTATAAGGTACAACCGGAGAATAATCTATGCCCTTAGCTTTCTGAAGCAGGGAAAGACCGCTTTTTCCCATCAGGGCATTCATGTGGTCGGGATGGATCTGGGCCAGGGTAAAGATCTTTTTAATGCCCATATCACTGAGCCTGATAAAACTCTTTTCCCCGAGTCCGGGAATTTTCCGGATAGAAAGCGGATTTAAAAAAGACTGGACTACAGGGGCTTCTATGTCCAGTTCACCATTTGGCTTGCATTCATTGGTGGCCATTTTAGACACCGTTTTATTGACCGAAAGCCCAAAGGAAATGGGTAGGTGCAACTCTTTTTTGATGGTATCTCGCAGTTCACGGGCAAATTTCATACTGCCGTAAAACCTGTCCATTCCAGTCATATCAATATAGTGCTCATCGATGCTTGCTTTTTCAAAAAGCGGCACCTTTTCTTTGATGATGGCTGTAATTTCATGAGAGGCTTTGGAATACGCTTCCATATTGCCCCTAATGAACACCGCATGCGGACACAACTGCTTCGCCATCCGCGAGGGCATTGCCGAATGGACGCCAAACTTCCTGGCCTCATAACTGCATGAAGTCACCACCCCCCGGTCAGATGTGCCGCCAATGATGACAGGCTTGCCAATCAGGTTACTGTTTTTTCGCACCTCTACGGACACAAAAAATGCATCCTGGTCCATATGGATGATCTGCTTTTCCTCCCTCATAAGAAAATTCAACTAAAATCAACGTAAATATAAAACTAAATATATTAGCATTATATTAATTTACTAAAATATTTAGCCGACACTGTACTAACGTGACGGGCAAATGATCCAAAGTTATTAAGAACTGGTGATTAGGGAGAAAAGCCAGGGAAATCCCGGAGTAATCGGCGAGTTGGCTTATCCTTGCAAGATCCCACCGTTATGGTTGCCATATCTGCGGATACGGCAACCATCTCGCAGCTATATCGTAATGATACGGCAAGGATATCGCAACTCTGGGATTTGGCAGCGATTTCAATGCGATATAAACACGATTTCCAATAAAGTTTTCTAAAAATAAACGCGATTTTTGACCAAAATCTTCTTCTATAGACAGCCCGCAGTTAAATTTACCAATCGCACCCAGCAAGGAAACCACAACAAAAAGGCCCTTCGATAATTCAAAGGGCCTTTTTACATATTTTTTATCGAAACTAAGCTGTCGCCAGTTTTGCTATATTTCTGTAAGGAAATTCATTAAAGATGTGTCTGCGGGCAAATCTTCCCGGAGAATCTGCATTGACCAGTTTCACATAAACTGCTTTGGGTACACCAAAATATTCATAAGCACTGCCATCCAGGAAATGAACAGTCAGTACCAGGCCGGCCCAGTTAAAATCTGCGATACCGCATATGCCGGTGGTCTGGTCATACTCTTCTTTGGAAAGCGCAATCGTCTCAGGAGCAATACTCACCAAAAAGTGGTAAGCCTCAATGATCTCTTTACTTTTGGTTTCCGCCTCTGTCTTTGCTTCCTCGCTGTCCTGAAATTTATCAGGGTGCCAGTCTTTCATCAAATTCCTGTAAATGGTTTTTAATTCCTTCAATTCGGCATCCTTCTGTACACCCAATAGTTTTCTGTAGTCAGTGATCTTCTTCATAAAATTTGCGCAAAGGTAGGCCAAATTTATTGAATATCAGGTGCTTTATACAATTGAATAGCAGAAAGTGCCGGGCAGGCATTGGAAGCCAGTATATTGACACGGATCTTAGTGGTACTAATATTCGGAAAAGTCAGAATTCGCTTATGACCAATGGTGGTCTGCTTGTCCAGTTCTTTAAATGCTGTATCGTCCCAGTATTCAACAGAGAAAGATTTCACACGCTGGCCCAGCAGGATATTTTCCATGAGCACGATCCGGTTCAGCACGGTAGCCTGTCCCAGGTCTATAGTGAGTGAGGCTGTGGTCACTTTGTCGTCTGTGGCCCAGTACGACTTGTCCGATCCGTCAGTCAGGTTTTGTGCCGCAAAGGTTTTGGCATTGCCCCTCACATTGGTAGCTGTTACTTTTTTTCCTTTAGCCAGATCTGTCTTGTAAGCCGCATCAAGGAACTTCCGCAGCTCCATTAAACGGGTAGAATCTGCAGGATGAATCAGTCCGTCGCGGTCTACAGGAACATTGAGCAGCAGGTTGCTGTTGCGGCCCACTGATGTGTTGTAGATGGATTCGAGCTGCTTGAGGGTTTTTACTTTGTCATCAGTCGACGCGCTGTAGAACCAGCCTGGTCTGATGGAAACATCCACTTCTGCCGGGATCCAGTATTTACCGCCTTCATCACCTGTATTCAATACCGCGCCCTTAGGAGCCTCTGCCCCTACACCAAAACCATCTGTATTGAGGGTAGCCCAGTTGGTCTCGCCGGCCACACCATTTTCATTGCCCATCCAGCGGGCACCGGGACCAATGTCGCTAAATATGATCGCCTGCGGATTGTGCGCATAAACGACACTGTTGAATAGCGGAAAATCATAGTCCTGCTTCTTTTCGCCCTGTCCTTTTGCCCCGTCAAACCACTGTTCAAAGATAGGCCCGTACTGGGTATGTACTTCTTTTAATGTCTTGGCAAAGATCTCGTTATATTCCGGTGTACCATATTTGGGGTGGTTGCGGTCCCATGGCGAGAGGTATACGCCAAACTTTAGTCCGTATTCTTTGCAGGCTGCCGAGAGTTCTTTCAATACGTCGCCTTTACCGTTTTTCCAGCTGCTTTCCCTGACGGTATGCGTACTGTATTTGCTTGGAAACAGGCAAAAACCATCGTGATGTTTGGCCGTGATGATGATGGCCTTCATACCTGCTGCTTTAGCGGTACGTGCCCATTGTCGGGCATCCAGTTTCTTAGGATTAAATACTTTAGGATCTTCATCGCCATGTCCCCATTCCTTATCGGTAAAGGTATTTGGCCCAAAGTGGATGAACATATAGTATTCCATTTGCTGCCAGTTATACTGGTGTTTGCTGGGAATTGCACCGTATGGCTTGGGTGCATTGTCAGATTGCGCAAAGGAGTTCGCAATGCTTACAAAAGAGAACAATGCTGCCGCAATAAAATTTTGTGTGTTTTTCATCTGTTTAATATTTTGTTTCGGTGATGAAGCCGTGATTTAAATGATCACAATGGCCACATACCTTGTTAGGTGCCTAAAATTGCAAGATAACAACTATTAATCGTTATATTAATTTGTCATTAGACTAAAAGATTTTGGCATGAATCAATGCCTGGCAAAAACTTCCTATCCTAATAACTGTTATACAAGGAAAATCAACTGTATGGAACTGCGTCAACATCACCTAAAATTAAGATCTGGAAAATTTTCTATCGAAAGGCATCATTATGAGAACATAGGCCTGACCGAAAGACTCGTCTCTGTGTTTTTGGGTGGAGTCCTGATCAGCAGGGGAATAACACGACCTTTCAAATCGAAGTTTTTATATGGTGCCTATTTGGCCTACCGGGGCTTTACCGGCCAATGTTTCTTTTATGAACAGCTGGGCATCGATGCCAGGCATACAAAAGCGGTAAATATCAGGGGTGAGTTCGAAATAGACCGGCCTGCGAGGGAAGTTTATAATTACTGGCGAAACCTCAATAACCTGCCGGGAAGTATTGACTACTTGCTCAAAGTTAATGTTATTGATGAAAACCATTCTCACTGGAAATCAAATATATTGAATGATCTTTTGCCGGTGAAATGGGATGCTGAGATTGTAAAAGACGAACCGGGACGGCTCATTGGCTGGAAAGCGTCTTCGGGCACGCTTCTGAATCATGTAGGAAAAGTGATCTTTGAGGAAAGTGCGGACGGCAGCAGAACACTTTTAAAAGTGGTGCTGTCTTATCATCCGCTGGCGGGTGGGATAGGGATCGGCCTGGCAAGGCTGGCCAACCCCTATTTTGAAGGCTTATTAAAGAAAGAGATCAGGAATTTTAAGCATGTTATTGAAAACAACTGACTCCAAAACCAAATCTAGGCTGCTACTGAAGCACTGATGTTGGCAATGACGGCAAACAGTATGATCAGTAAATAAAACCCGAGCCCGACTATGGTCAGGATACCCCAGAATTTAAAAAATGATTTCATTTTGCTCATGGCAACGGCCAGATTAGGCTGATCTCCAAAGAGTACTGCTTTTTTGGCTGCGCTGCTGTATTTGAAAAGCAAAAGGCTTGGATAGAAATACAGGAGTGCAAACAGCAGCATGATGACGGTAAGTGCGCCGCCGCCAAGTTTGGCATATGGGTTATTGGCCTCTCCTACCATGCTGTTCATTGTAGAGATGATCGCTCCGGCCGAAAATGCCACCAAAACCATGAAACCTGTTAATACAAATCCGACAATGGACAGGAATTTTGACCATTTGGCAGATTCATAGATATAGCTCCGGATGTCTTCGGTAATGATCAGGGTTTCCATTTCAGCTTCCTGGTGTGCTGATGTATTTTCTTCGGGGTTGTTTTCTTCAATATTCTCCATAACGGTGATCGTGTTAATTTTTTAACGGGTTTTAGCTCCTCTAAACATACAGAATATTTTTAAAAAATTGATACCTTTGCGGGCAAATCAAGAAAAAAACAATCCATGGCATTACAATGTGGTATAGTTGGTTTACCAAATGTGGGAAAATCTACTTTATTTAACTGCTTATCTAACGCAAAAGCGCAGGCTGCTAATTTTCCGTTCTGTACTATAGAACCCAACATAGGGGTGATCACTGTACCCGATGACAGACTGACAAAACTCGAGGAATTGGTGAAACCGAATCGCGTTGTTCCCAATACTATTGAAATTGTGGATATAGCCGGACTGGTTAAAGGCGCTTCTAAAGGTGAAGGCCTGGGCAACCAGTTTTTGGGAAATATCCGCGCCACCAATGCCATTATTCATGTTTTACGTTGTTTTGATGATGGCAATGTCATCCATGTGGATGGTTCTGTTGATCCGATCCGTGACAAGGAGATCATCGATACGGAGCTACAGCTGAAGGATCTCGACACGGTTGAAAAACGCATCCAGAAAGTAGAGAAAATGGCTAAGACTGATAAGGATGCCAAAAGAACTTTCGACATCCTTAGTGTAATTAAACCACATATCGAGTCTGGTAAATCAGTTCGCTCTGCCGCAGTTTCTGCGGAAGATTTTGAATATATCCAGGATCTTGGACTGTTGACGCAAAAACCGGTAATGTATGTCTGCAATGTGGATGAAGCTTCTGTGGTAACCGGCAATGCTTATGTGGAACGTGTTAAGGAAGCGGTTAAGGATGAGAATGCTGAAGTACTGGTGATCTCGGCCAAAATAGAATCTGAAATTGCCGAAATGGATAGTTATGAAGACCGTCAGGAATTTCTTGCTGATCTCGGGCTGACTGAATCTGGTGTAAATAAACTGATCCGTGCGGCTTATCGCTTATTGGATCTGTATACTTATTTTACTGCGGGTGTGCAGGAAGTAAGGGCCTGGACCATTACTAAAGGTTTTACTGCTCCTCAGGCGGCTGGTGTGATCCATACTGATTTTGAAAAAGGCTTTATCCGTGCGGAAGTGATCAAATACAATGACTTTGTGACGCTTGGTTCTGAGAATGCTTGTAAGGATGCTGGTAAGCTGGGTGTAGAAGGCAAGACGTATGTCGTTGAGGATGGCGACATTATGCATTTCCGTTTTAACGTTTAGACATTAGAAAATAAAGCAATTCTATTCAAAGGCTGGACCTTGCGCCCTGAAAAAGGGCACAAACCGCGAAGCGCTCTTGAGATCAAAAATCAATAAGAACTTCCGAAAAATCCTATGCCTTTTCATAGAACGCATTATTTTCTTTCGCCTAAACCTGGGCGCTCCAACCTGCCGTTATGTTATGCAGGGGGTTTTGTGTCTTGCTTTATCCACTAATTCACCTGCTTGTCTGCACGTCTTTTTTATTTCTATTTCCTCAATTCCCCCTGACCTTACTCCTGCCTTTCCTTTCCCCCCATTAAAAGTGTTTTGGTTTTTGTTAAGCATCATGCTCAACAAAATTTAGTGTTTTCAGAGAAGACCTTAGCGCTTTTTGCCCGATCCTTCATCGGGCCTAAAAGATGCAGGCTTCGAAGAGAATACTAAATTTTGTCCCCTTGGCATGAGGCATTAACTAAAGCAACACGCCTTTTAAAAACAACATTGCCATAGTGAAATAGATCAGCAAACCCGTTACATCAACGAGGGTTGCCACAAATGGCGTAGAGGAAACAGCGGGGTCAGCACCAAGTTTTTTGAGCAGTAAAGGAAGCATGGAGCCCATCAGTGTTCCCCAAAGTACCACGCCGATCAGGGAACAACCTACAACGAGTCCGATGAGTACCGGCTGGGCGAGAGATCCTGAGATCAGCTGCCAGCTCAGGATCACACAGAAACTGAGAATGCAGAGGGTAGTACCCAGAAAAATACCGGATACAATTTCTCTTCGCATGACACGCCACCAGTCTTTGATGGTCACTTCCCCCATAGCCATAGCCTGTATAATGAGGGTAGCTGCCTGTGATCCGCTATTGCCTCCGCTTGAAATAATTAATGGGATAAAAGTAGCCAGGATCACAACCTTTTTGATCTGGTCTTCGAAGTTTGACATGGCAAAAATGGTCAGGAGCTCCCCGAAGAAAAGTACGATCAGCCAGACGATCCGTTTTTGATAGAGTTCAAAGACCGGAACATCCAGGTAAGGTTCATCCAGCGCCTGGGTACCCCCTATTTTGTGGATATCTTCTGCATATTCTTCGTTGGCGACCCATAGGATATCATCAACGGTTACGATACCCAATAATATATTATTGTCGTCCACTACAGGCAGGGCGACCCGGTTGTTCATTCTAAAGGTATTGATCGCTTCTTCCTGATGGTCATTGACCTTTAAAGCGATCAGGCGCTGATCTGTCAGGTCACCGATCTTTGCTTCGGGATCTGCAAGGAGTATTTCCCTGATCCGGATGTCATCGAGCAATACGCCATCCTTATCGATCACATAGATCACGTCAATGGTTTCAGAGTTTTTGCCATAGCGCCTGATGTGGGAAAGGACCCGGTTTACGGTCCAATCTTTCTTCACCGCCACATAATCCGGGGTCATCAGCCTGCCCACACTGTCTTCTTCGTAGCCTAAAAGCGACAGCGCTTCTACCCGGTCCTTTGCAGGAAGCAGAACGATCAGCTTGGCGACGGCATCGCCTTTTAATTCGCTGAATAAAGAGGTACGGTCATCCGGAGGCAGCAGGTTGATCAGTTCGGCCAGCTTATTGCCTGATAGTTTTTTAATGATCTTTTCCTGGGTAGGGAAATCAAGAATACGAAATACGTTGACGGCCCTTTTAGCGGACAGGGTATCTATGAATTTGACAGCGTACTGGGGAAGTTCATCTATGAGGTGCTCGACATCGGAAATGTTGAGGTCATCCAAATAAATTTTTAATTGTGCATCGTTTTCCTGCTCAATAAGCTTTACGATATCTTCAACAATCATTTCTTCCATATGCCCTGATTTCTTTACATGATCCCTTGTTGCTTTGCCGGATGCAAAAGTGTCTTTTTATTTTCAAAAATGGCAGTTATAATGCGAAAAAGATTAGAATTAATGTGGACTGCCTGGATACTGATAGAATTGAGCAGAAACCAAAACACTTATTATTAGCGTAAATACCGATTTTTTTTATAAATTTAATTAACTAAATATTATCTAAACTCTAAAAAACGAACAATATGGCTAAATAGACATTTTTATTATCCATAAATCCCTAAATTATTATTAATCATCCTAAACTTAACCATTATGAATCCACGTTTTATTCAGCTGAAGCTGATCGAACCTATTCCAATTATTCAGCCAGGCCATCTTTACAAACCCGGTAAAGAGTAGCGAATCCAATTTCAAGATCTGTATTGATATTTCCTTATTGATTTTATAGGGTAATATCTGCTGTAAAATTCGCCGTATGAATTTTTCCGGCACTGCTGTGTCCATGAATTGGTATGCCTTTTTTTTGCTGCAGATCGGCAAAACCTTTTTAAATCACTCTATTTTATTAACTAACCAAATTTTACGATGAATTACTTATTCAAAAGTATACTGCAAAGGACAGTAACTTTATTAATCCTGCTCGTCATCAGTTCGGCTGCGTATGCGCAGTCAGTTATCACCGGAACTGTTACAGACAGCGATAACAATACACTAATTGGCGTCACTGTTGCTGTTGAGGGCACAACTGTAAAAACTCTGACGGATGTCAATGGAAAATATTCGATTGCCCTTCCTCAAAAGCCAAAAAGGTTAATTTTCAGCTATGTGGGGATGGAAACTTTAACGGTTGAAGTTGGAGACAAAACCGTCATTAATGCTGTACTGCAATCGGCAAATAATTTAGCTGAGATACAGGTGGTCGGATACGGCTCAGTTAAAAAGAAAGATCTGACCGGAGCTGTGGCGACCGTAGCGGCAAAGGATTTCAATAAAGGTCCGCTGATTGCTCCTGATCAGCTGATACAAGGTAAAGTTGCCGGTGTCCAGATGATCAACAACAGCGGGCAGCCCGGAGGTGCCACCACCGTAAAAATCCGGGGAAATACCGCTGTTAGCGGGAGCGGACAGCCTTTATACGTAGTAGATGGCGTTGCCCTTTCCGGGAATTCAGCAAGACCAAGTGCCAGCCCCGCTTCGGTTGGAGGAGTTAAGGCTACTCCGGGGGGAGGTCTTGGTGCCGCTCCCGGAGGAAACCCGTTGAGTTTCATCAATCCCAGCGATATCGCAACGATGGAAATCTTAAAAGACGCCTCTGCAACTGCGATTTATGGATCCAGAGCAGCTTTCGGAGTGGTCTTGATCACCACAAAAAGAGGGGCCAGCGGAGCGATGAAACTGGACGTGAATGCTTCCACAGGGGTCAGCGATATCATGAACCAGATTGAGGTTTTAGACGGCGATGAATACCGCTCCGCATTAAACAAATATGGTTTAACCTCGGGTGACTATGGAAGCAATGTAAACGCCATGGATGCCATTATGCGTACTGCTTACAACCAGAATTATTCTGTCGGGTTGAGCGGCGGGAACGATGCAAATACTTATCGTGCCTCCTTCGGGTATCAGGATCAGCAGGGAATTATCCGGAAAACAGACCTGAAAAAATATACGGCTTCCTTTAATGGCAACTTCAAATTTCTGGACAGCAAAAAGCTGGGAATGGATGTGACCCTGATCAGCAGCCAGTACAATGAGAATATTGCCCCGATTACTAATGATGCCGGATTCACGGGGAGTTTAATCAGTCAGGCTTTAACCTGGAATCCGACAAGGCCCTTAAGAAATGCTGATGGTTCATTGTTCATAGAAAATGGCAGGATCATCAATCCCCTGGCGATGTCTGATGCCTACAGCGATAAATCTAAAGTATCTTCTATTTTAGGAAGCATTTCTCCTTATTATAAGATTACCCCATGGCTGGAATACCGCATGCTGGTGAGTCTCAATTACAGTTCTGGTGTGAGGAGGAACTCTACCCGCAGCTTTATTAATATCGAAGGGGTTCAGGAAAAACCTGCAGACAATTTTCCTGGCGGTTATGCCAGTTATTCAAACAGTGAAATCCTCACCCAGCAGTTCACCAATACACTAAACTTCAACAAGGAAATTGCTCCAAAATTGAACCTGAACGCAATCATTGGTTATGAATATACCAATAACGTCAACAAAGGAACAAACATGAACGCCACGGGATTTGGCGATATTCCTGTGGATTATACCGATGTGCTGCAGGCCACTCCTCCAAACAACAGAAGGATGAGTTCCTTCAACGACCCAACCTATGAACTGCAATCTTATTTTGCCCGTGCCATCTTTAATTATGCAGGTAAGTACCTTTTGACTGCAACTGTCAGGGCCGATGGCTCTACCCGATTTGGTTCCGAAAACCGATATGGGTATTTTCCATCGTTCTCTGCTGCATGGAACATGAAAAATGAAGACTTTCTGGCAAATATAGCGTGGCTGGATCAGCTTAAGATCAGGGCTGGATATGGTAAAACCGGGAATCAGGAATTCCCGTCAGGTTCTTCCCAACAACGTTATGCTTATGTCTATGAAGGTAATCAACTGACTTTGAAAAGCATCAATAACGACAATCCGGATCTCAAATGGCAGGCGGATGAGCAAATAAACATCGGCGCTGACTTTGGTTTTTTTAAAGGCCGAATCACCGGTTCAATTGACGTATTCAGAAAAAAAACAACCGATCTTTTATTTCCTCAAAGCCCGCAGTATCCCACGGCGATGGACGGTTCAGTTACCTGGGGTAATTTACCCGGATATATCCTGAATAAAGGAATTGAGATTACCCTGAACGGCAACATTGTAGACCAGATTGATTTTTCATGGTCACTGGGAGGAAATGCAACCTTTCTCAATAACAAAGTAAAAGATTTCTCTAACCTCCTGATCAATACAGGAGCCTTAAATGGACAAGGATTAAGCGATGTGAATATAGAAGTGATCAAGGAAGGTTTACCCTTGTTTGCAATGGTCACCAGAAAGTACGAAGGCCTGAATCCAGATGGCTTTTCTCAATACACCGATGATGGCTATACCTATTATTATGTAGGAAATCCCAACCCGAGTCTTATTCTGGGCATCAGCACAGATTTCAGGTATAAAAAGTTAAGCCTGGGCTTAAACTTTAATGGATCATTCGGGCAGGACATTTACAACAACACCGCCAACTCTGTATTACCGATTACCAATTTGGGAACAAGAAATATTGCTTCGGCTTTACTAAACTCCTCAATAAAGGAATCTCTTGCAAACCCAATTGCTGCGTCTTCACGTTATATCGAAAAAGGAAATTATTTGAAACTGGCAAATGCGACCCTTAATTATAATGTTGGAAACATAGGAAAAGCCATCAAGGGATTAAATTTATATGTGAATGGGCAAAATCTATTGGTGATGACCAGGTATTCTGGATTCGACCCGGAAGTAAATACCGACAAAAGCATCAATGGAGTTCCTTCGATGGGAATAGAATATATCCCTTTTCCATCAGCCAGAACCTTCAATTTCGGGGTTAACTTTTCTTTTTAATTTAAATATATTCTAATGAAAAATAGCTATATAACCGCTTTAATGATGATGTTACTCTCATTAATGGCATGTACAAAACTAGATGAAAAACTCAATGGGCAGATTAATCAGGGAGATGTTAACACCGGAGACGTACCGGCCTTGTTAAATGGGGCCTACAATTCCATGCGCGCTGGCTATCAGGGCCCATATGGTTGGTGGGCACTACAGGAATTCCCTACCGATGAAGCCATTGTACCTACCCGCGGTGGAGACTGGGACGATAACGGAGCATGGAGAGCTTTGCACCTGCACCGCTGGGCTGCCGACCATACCCGGATCCACAGTGTGTATCGCGACTTAAATGGGGTGAATTATGCAGCCACCAATCTATTACGGTTTAATCCAACGCCGCAACAGGCCGCCGAAGCCCGTTTTTTACGTGCCTTCTCTCAATTTTCTATTCTTGATGGATGGAACCAGGTGCCCTATCGCGATCCCGGAGAACGCGTAACGACATCTCCCAGAGTCAGAAAAGCGCCTGAAGCCCTTGCTTATATCATTGCAGAGTTAAATGAAATTCTCCCGAATTTACCTGCCTCACCAATCACCGGAGCCACTAAAGACGCGGCAAAAATGTTAATGATGAAATCTTACCTCAACAAGGGCGCGTTTTTAAATCGTGCGGCACCAACCTTTGATCCCGCAGATATGGCCAAAGTAATCGCACTGGCTGATGAGATCATCACCGGAGGTAAATTCTTTCTTACCCCAAATTACTTCGACAATTTCGCGCCTGCAAATGACGTCCTGTCTAAGGAAAACATATTTACAGGCAGGAATATTGGAGGCGTAGATGCTGGTGGATTAAATGCCATGTGGGTAGCCCCTCTGCATTATAATCAAAGCCCAAGTGGAAATAATGGTTTCTGTACGCTTTCAGATTTTTATGATAAGTTTGAAGCCTCAGACTCACGAAGAGGAGGAGCATACACCGGGGTTACAGATGTATCCGGTGTCCGGGTGGGTTTCCTGGTTGGTCAGCAGGTCAACAAAGATGGAGTACTGATTAAAAACCGTTTGGGAGAAAACTTAATCTTTACCCCTGACGTGAACATCATTGAGCGTGATCAGAAAAGGTTGGAAAATGCGGGAATCCGTGTGATCAAATATCCAATAGATTATAAAAACAGTTCCTCGGGATTTCCTGATAATGATTGGGTATTTTACCGCTATTCTGATGTGTTATTGATGAAGGCGGAAGCCTTGCTGAGAACCGGCCAGGCTGCATTGGCCCTGCCTCTAGTCAACCAGGTAAGGACAGCCCGCGGAGCTTCATCCTGGGGAAGTGTATCACTGGACCAGTTGCTGGACGAACGTGGCCGTGAGTTTTTCTGGGAAGGCGTAAGAAGGCAGGACCTGATCCGCTTTGGAAAATTCCTTGCCCCATGGCAGGAAAAACCAACTGATGATCCTAAATACCTTATTTTCCCTATCCCTTCCAATCAGCTTGCAAATCCAAATTACACCCAGAATCCTGGTTATTAAATGAAATAAATAATTAATCCCTGGTCGTAGGGCTGGGGATTAATTTATTTTTGATCCAGGTGAGGGGGACCGGCCGGTTTGCCAAATAAAAGACAGGCACATTTCGATTAACAAATAATTAACATTGCTGAAGCGGCGGCAATTGGTTAAATTTGTGTTATAGAAAAAGTGTATGCAAAAAATATATATGGGGGATGCAGGCCCTAAAGTTTCCCCTGCTATTTACGGATTTTACAGATGGAATGATGTTAAAGATGCCGATACGGTCTTAAAAAAAATTGTACACCTTTGTCTGGAACTGGGCATCAACACATTCGAACATGGTGACAGCTATGGTTCTTATAAGTGCGAGGAATTGTTTGGAAATCTGCTGAATGAAGGTGCTTTTAAAAGAGAAGACATTATCCTTTTCACCAAATGCGGCTTAAAAGTTCCGAATCCTCAAAGTCCGGAGATCAGGATCCGGCACTATGATACTTCAGCCGCCCATATCACTAAAAGCGTTGAGTCTTCCTTAAAGAAACTGAGAACCGATTACATAGATATCTTTTTGCTGGACAAACTGGATGCGATATCTAATCTGGAAGAAACCGCACTGATCCTCGAAAAATTAAAGGATTCAGGAAAGATCAAGAACATCGGTGTGGCCAACTTTTCTGTGTTCCAGCACCAGCTGCTGACCTCCTACCTCACAAAACCCATTGTAACCAATCACATAGAACTGAATCTGCTGAGCACACAGGCGCTGGACAATGGCCAGATCGATTATATCAAGCAGCGATACATGCGGCCCCTGGCCTATGCACCGCTGGCTGAGGGAAGAATAGCTACCGGGACAGACCGGCAGGCTGTTAAAGTACGCGAAAAGCTGGAGGAACTAAGCGCTAAATATAATGCTGATATTGAGTCTCTTGCGGTAGCATGGCTGGTAAAACTGGGTGCTTTGCCGCTGATCGGTACGACAAATGAGCAAAGGATAAAAAATGCCGTCAATGCTTTTTCTATTGAATTGGATCATCAGGACTGGTATGACCTGTACAATGTTTCTGTTGAAAACCAAATTAAATAAATCACAGAATCTGTATAAATATCAAAAAGCCATAGAGATCAATCATATCATTTTATATATTTGCATCCCATTGTCTCCGTAGTTCAATGGATAGAATTTTGGTTTCCGGTACCAAAGATATGAGTTCGAATCTCGTCGGGGACACATAATTTAACACTGTGAGATTATAGTGTGAAAGTTTTCTGGAAAATAGGGCTCCCGGGTACAAATCCAGGAGCCCTATTTTATGCTTTAAACATTTTAGTTTTTTATCAAAACACTAGTGACTAGTACTAGTTAGCTGCACATCATCTATCCAGACCGTGTTACCCCCCGCCATTTTCCCGAAGTACAATCCGACACGGTAATTTCCATCTGAGGGAATTTCGATAGATGAGAAGCTGCCCGATTTCGGATCAGTACTCACCTCAAATTGCTTGTCAATGACCTTACTGAAGTCGCCGCCGGCTTTTTCCAATCTGACCAGAATCGTACTGTTCTGGTTTCCCCTGGCTTTGAGTGCGACAGTAAACTTCTCTCCCTTTTTGGCACGGAATGGCCATGCTGCAAATAATCCATCCGGTCTGTCATCCGGTTTGACCATATTGACCTTCAAAGCATTTTTGCCTGTCAGGACTCCGGTCGTATCGATCTCTGCATTTGCCTGCACAGCAGCAGTCTTTTTCACATTCCAGCCACCCAGCAAATCGTCAAAACTTCCATTAATAGAACGGTTGTACTGTTGTATACGTGCACCGTAGCCTTCTGTATTCATTGGAAAGATATCGACACGCTGCCCCCATTGCTGCCATTCTTTATACATAGCCTGCAGGCGTTCGTGGTCGGATTTGGAGAGGTCTGTCATTTCTATCGGGTCATCTTCCAGATTGTACAGGTGCAGGGTTTTCGGATCGAATGCTGAATTTTCATGAGTACTCGCTACAAGTTTCCATTTGCCATCTCTGAAGGCAATGTTTGCCTCATGCTCCCAGAAGATCTTACCCCTGTTGAGCGGTTTTCCGTCAAAGGCAGCCGCCATAGACTTACCTTCCAGCGGGGTTATTTTATTGCCATTGTACATTGATGGATAGCTGGCCTTCGCCACATCTACGCAGGTCGCCATGATGTCTGTTAAATTTCCATAGCCGTTCACGAAGGAATTGTTTGCCGCCTTTTTGATGCCTGCTGGCCAGTGCACAATCAGTGGAGTTGCGATTCCGCCTTCGTATGTATAATGTTTATATTCCTTGAAGGGGGTACTGCTGACATTCGCCCAATTGATCCGGTAACTTTCAAATGTGTTTTCCCTGCCGTTCACTTCCTTTGAGGAGCCGCTGCTAATGAATTCTGCGCAGGCTCCGTTGTCACTCAGAAAAAAGATCAGGGTATTCTCCAGTTGGCCTTCAGCTTTCAGTTTTGCTACAATCCTGCCGATTCCCTGATCCATAATATCGATCTGTGCGGCGTAAATGGCCATTCTCATTGCCATCTCATCTTTCTTATTCTGATGCAGCTCATCCCATGCAGGAATGACAGAATCACGTGGTGACATCACCAGGTCTTTTGCAAAAAGTCCCATTTTTCGCTGCCTTTCAAAACGCTCTGCCCGCATGGCATCCCAGCCTTTTTGGTATAATGCCTTATACTTGTCGATATCCTTCTGCAGGGCATGGAGCGGCCAGTGAGGTGAGGTGTATGCAACATACATGAACATGGGTTTATCCGGCTGTTTGGCGAAATGGTCACCTATAAATTTCACACTGGTATCGCTGATGGCGTTAGTCAGGTAAAAATCCTCAGGTGCTTTGTAGCGTTTGTTATCGCTGTATAATTCTGGAGTATAATAATTGGCACCGCCGGGAATGATGCCGAAATACCGGTTGAAGCCGCGCTGCTTAGGCCAGTTGTCCTTAACATTTCCGTCGATCTTCCGCTCATTGGTCAAATGCCATTTTCCAGTCATGTAAGTGTCGTAACCCGCCGTTTTCAATACCTCGGCTATAGTGACGCTGCTGGTGTTTAGATTGCCCCGATAAGCCTGCCTGCCCATATCCGCCGCTGCCATCCAGCCCATTCCGGCCTGGTGTGGGTAAAGCCCTGTCATCAGTGAGGCACGGGTCGGACAGCACCGCGCTGCGTTATAAAATTGTTTGAATTTCAATCCCTTGGCAGCCAACTGATCAATATTAGGTGTTTTGATTTCCCCGCCATAGCTGCCAACATCCGAATAGCCCATATCATCAGCCATAATGATCAGGATATTGGGTTGTTTTTTCTGGCCAAAACCAGATACCGGCAACAGACCCAGCAGGGCAAAACATCCTGCTATAAAATTTCTGGTTCTCATCGTTTAGTTTTTAAATTATTTCAATTTCAGTTGCCTGTTTTTACACATCTGAATCCAGTGTTCTCCAATCCCGTATCGGGAGATGATTTCATTCTTGAACTGACCTTATACCCCTCACAATAAGAGGCATTACACATAAATGAACCTCCTCTTGTTACTTTTTTAGGAACATAGGGCTCATCCGGGTCATAGCCCTGTTCAGGTCCTTGCGGGTTTTTCGTGACACCACTCCTCAGTTTGGCATAGTAGTCTGCGGTATACCAGTCGGACACCCACTCCCATACATTTCCCGCCATATCATACAGACCATACGCATTGGGTTTAAATGATCCCGCCGGAGCCAGACCGGAAAATCCGTCCCAATTTGTGTTTTTATCAGGGAAACTACCCTGCCAGGTATTGGCTTTGGGCTTGCCTGATTCAATGCCATCATCACCCCAGGGGTAGCGCTTTTTATCGGAACCGGCCCTTGCTGCATATTCCCATTCCGCTTCCGTCGGCAACCGTTTACCGGCCCATTTTGCGTAAGCATTGGCATCTTCCCAGGAAATCTGGACAACGGGATAATTGTCTTTTCCCTGAATGCTGCTTTTCGGCCCCTGCGGATGCTGCCAGTTTGCTCCAGGTGTCCAACTCCACCAGCGCGCGGCATTATCAAGCGGCACCTGCTGATTTGGTGGGATAAAGGTCAGCGAAGCAGCCACCAGAACATCTTCTGCAGGTTTGGGCGTTCCTGGAGGGAGCTGTTTTTTTAGCGCTTCCCAATCGGGTTTCCGCTCAGCGACTGTTTTGTAACCAGTGGTTTTCACAAATGCAGTAAATTCTGCATTGGTAACTTCCTTTTCGTCCATCCAGAAGCCGTCTACCTGAACCTGGTGTGCCGGATATTCGTCTGACCTGCCACCGGACTCACTGGATCCCATTGTAAATGTTCCGCCGGGAATCCATTTCATTCCGTCCTTACCAGTCTTTGCTGACGGAGTTATTGTGTCCTGCAGTCCGGGTGCAACAACCCCATACCGGCTTGGCAAATTGCTGTGACAGGAAATCGTATCCTGATCTGACTGTGTGACCTTTGTCTCTTTCTGCCTGCAGGAAAAGAAAAACAGAAAAAAAAGAAGGCCCAAAGCCTGGTATCTTGCTACAATTAGCATCATTATCTCGAAGGTTTTGGTAAAACATGATGCTTAGCAGCCCATTCGTCCCACATCCCGCTCAATTCCTTTACTTTATCCGGGTATTCGGCAGCCAGGTCATTCAGTTCGCTGTAATCTTTGGACAGATCATACAGCTGCCATTTTTTGTTCGGCCCCGCCACTACAAGTTTCCAGTCCTGTACCCGTACATATTTACTGCCTTCATGTTCATTAAATAAGGCCTGATGTCCGGGTGCCTTTTTCCCGGAAAATACAGGCACAAGGCTTTTGCCCTCAATCGGTGTGATTGCATTACCGTTGTACTCTTTGGGATACTTAACTCCGGCAACGTCAATAAATGTAGCCATGAAATCCATCACATGGCCGATCTGGTCTGTTTTGCTTCCTTTTGCCTTAATGCCGGCAGGCCATGAAACGATCATTGGCGTATGCACTCCACCCTCAAGAGACTGTGATTTCCATAACCGGAAAGGCGTGTTGGCCACATTGGCCCAGGCTGGCCCTATTGAAAAGAAAGTGGTCTGCGGCCCCGGCATAATAGTCTTGTCTGTCGCGTAAGAAATCTTTTGCCCGTCACGGGTTTGCCCGGGCCTGTCAAAACCCGGTCCGTACTTGTCTGAAAGCTCAGCGCTCGCACCATTGTCGCTTAAAAATACGAAAATGGTATTGTTCATTTCACCGGTTTCCTCAAGGGCTTTGATGACCCGGCCGATTCCCTGGTCCATCCGGTCAATCATAGCCGCATGAACTGCCATTGCCCTGGCATCCCATTCTTTATCAGGATTGGCCTCCCAGGTCATTTGGGAGGGATTACGGGGAGATAGTTTGACCTTTTCAGGGTCGATCAGGCCCAGACTCACCATTTTTTTATAGCGGTTTTCCCTGATCACCTCCCAGCCTGCTTTATAGGTATCTTTATATTTATCAATATCTTCAGCAGGTGCCTGAATAGGCCAGTGCGGCGCATTATGTGCGATATACAGGAAGAACGGCTGGCCAGTTTTACTGAACTCCCGCACGTATCCGGCCGCTTTATCATTGATGGCATCCGTATGATAATAGTTTTTAGGAACACTTTTAACCGGCGTGCTCCCTTCCACCAGACTAAAGGGGTCATAAAAATCGATAACCCCCCAGATTGTACCATAAAATTGCTCAAATCCCCTGTTTACCGGGTATTGATCTGCGGGTGAGAACAAGGGGTGTTCGGCCTGATGATTCAACCATTTCATCTGGTCTGGCTGATTGCCCTGGACAATGGTATTAGATACATGCCATTTACCTGTCATCGCCGTACGGTATCCCGATTGTTTCAGCACTTCGGCAATGGTCACTGTATTTTTGCCCAGATATCCCCGGTAACCTGTGTCATTTTGCGGAGTGGTCATATCGCCAATGCCTGCATCGTGATTGTATAAACCTGTAAGCAAAGAGGCACGTGTAGGGCAACATCTGGAAACGTTATAAAACTGGGTAAATTGCATACCTTGTTTCGCTATACGGTCCAGATTTGGCGTGTTGATCTCTCCGCCGTAGCAACCCAGATCAGAGTAGCCCAGATCATCTGCCAGAATCAGGACAATGTTTGGTTTTTCGTTTTTCTTTTTCTGCGCTGCTTCTGCAGCGCTTACCGCAGTTAACCCGGCTAAAAGCCAGACCGCGATGAAACTATTTGTACGTGCTTTATCTCTCATTACTCTAAAATATATTAAAACTGTATCAAAAATGCATTTTAGCTATCGCGCTTCCCTTGTCAGCTGCTTAAAAAGGTCAATCTCCTTTTTATCAAAAGGCGTTCCGTCTGTACGGTACAGATCATGAAACCAAAGTTCCGGTTCCGGAAACGGATCCCCTGGTTTTAGTACTTTCCCTTCCGCACGTTTCTGATTGACACTTATATTCTTTCCATTTTCCCTGCGGCTGGTCCAGGGCCATACTGTGGCACTTTTACCAGAAACAAATCCCCAGTTAACCGCACCAACATTATACTTTTTTAAAATTGGCAGGCAGCCCTCTACAGAACTTGCCTGAGTACGAGCAAGCCACTCCGTCATCATAATTGGGCGGCCAGCCGTTTGATAATTTTTGATCACACGTTCAAGGACCTCCGGCTTTTCATAGCTGTGTACGGACAGTACATCTGCGTTGATCCTGTTGATCCGGATATTCATTTCACCTAAACTACCCTTAGCGGTGCCTGTTATGGGCTGCGACGGGTTAACTTCTCTTGCCCATACCCAGGATTCATACAGGAGTCTGTTGGACAGGTCACCTATACCCCCAGCCTTATCAGCGCCATCAAGGTTATTTCCCCTGCCAGGTTCATTGTAAAGTTCCCACATCAGGATTCTTTTGTCATTTCTGAAATGCTTCATTGTTTCCTGTACATAGCCTTTCAACTGTGCAACCTCCTCAGCACTGGCTTTACCCTCCGCAAACCTGACCGCCAAATCCCGGGCAGGCGAATTCACCCAGCCGGAATTGTGGTAACCAATAACTGGCAAAGGCTGAACACCAAGCGCTGGGTTCGGAAAGTGACAATCATCGAAGAACACAAAAAATGGCCTTATACCATGCTTTGATGCGATCTTCAGAAACTCGTCCATGCGCTTATAAAGTCCCGTTTGATCTGAGGCCCACACCATATCATGCAGGAATACCCGCATGGTGTTCATACCGGTCTGCTTTGCCCAGCCAAATTCCTTATCAATTGTTTTGGGATCCCAGGTGGAGGCCTGCCACATCTCTATTTGGTTGATCGCCGTTGCCGGCAGGTAGTTTGCTCCCACCAGCCAGGGTTGGCTGGCGTACCACTGGTTTGCCTTATCCTTAGACCACTGGCCAGGCACAGGCTTTAAATAATCAGGTTGCTGAGCGAATGAACCATTTAAGCCTAGTGTTAAAATTAAAAGGGTTATGATATAAGATTTCATAAAGGTTATTTTTAAATGATGTATTAATTTTTGATTAGCCAGTCTTTTGGCGCTTTGAATCCTTTTTTTCCTTCTGCATAAGGGGCTACTGTCACCTCAGATCGTATTGAATCGAAAGTCCTGGCGAGGATAGATAATTGTTTAAAAACCTCCTGTTTGCTGTTTTTGATATTTTGTTTTTCTGCCGGATCTTCAATGATATTAAATAAAGCTGATTCGTTTAATTTCATAGCAGCATTGCCATTTTTTGCCAAAACAATCTTCCAGGGACTGCTGATCAGACTGCCATAACCCAAATAAAGATTTCTGTTGATTTGGTCTTGTTTCCTAAATAACACCGGTGATATATCGATGCCGTCAAAAGGTCTGTGATTTTTAGAAGAGGCGCCGGTAATACCTAGAAGTGTAGGTAATACATCCACATAGCCCATCACCTGTTCTGTTTTTGTACCACCTTTTAACCTGGCTGGCCACTTTGCAATTGCTGGTGCCCGCACTCCCCCATCCCATTCCTGAAATTTATGCCCCTTTAACTGACCACTTGACCCTCCTCCCGAAACATTAGCTCCGTTATCGCTAAAAAACAACACAATCGTATTCTGATCTTTTTTCATCGCTTTTAATGAATTTAAAATACGACCGATACCACGATCCATACAGGTTACCATAGCAGCATAAGTTTGTCTTGCAGTGGGTTTTTCAGTAGAATATCCGTAAGCCTTGAGGTCCTCAGGCTTTGCCTGCAAAGGAGTGTGGGGGGCATTATAAGCGACATACATAAAAAATGGTTTGTCGCCTGCGTTTCGGATCACCTCAACTGCCTTATCACTAATCAAGTCTGTACTATAACCTTTATCAGTGCTTGTTTTTTCATCATCGTGCCAGTCTAACTCTCCTTCGCGGAAATGGGTAAAGTAATCTATAGCACCATTATAATGCCCATAAAATTTTGTGAACCCCCGCTGAAGAGGAAGATAAGCGCGCTGTGCGTGACCAAGATGCCACTTGCCCAATACTACGCGATTGTGATAGCCGGCATCTTTTAAGAAAACTGGTAAAAATAGCTCATTGGTATCTACACCGAACTCACTCCAGGGTGGTATCACAGTCTCACGCAAACCAAACCTATTGGGATATCTCCCTGTCATCAAACCTGCTCTGGTGGGTGAACACACGGGAGCAGTATAAAAGCGGTTTAAGATAACGCCTTCCTTAGCCAACTGATCAAGATTAGGAGTCCTTATTTCACTGCCATGGAAACCAACATCTCCCCAACCCAAATCATCTGCCAGTATGATAATGATGTTGGGTTTATCCATTCGCTCCTGAGCAATTAGGATGAAGCTCCGGCTTACTAAAAAAAGCACCCAGAAGGCTTTTATATAAATTGTTTTCATTGCTATCAATTATTATTTTAATCGGATCATTTTAAACGGGGCAAACTTTTCCACCAGGTGATTAAATCTGATTTAAGTCGATCGGCTATCTTTTTGTTCGCGTCCATGACGTTGGTGGTCTCTTTCCTGTCGTCCACAATATTGTATAATTCCACATCAGAGCCGTCACTGTTCATCAGCAACTTCCATTCGCCCGAGCGTACTGCAAGATTCGGACTCTTGTGAGGGGCTTTAGGATAATTGAAAGCGATATTGTTCCGCCCATATTCCCAGAACATGGGCTTGTTGCGGAGTGATGGTTTTCCGGTAAGCACAGCGCTTCTGTCTTTTCCATCACCCTTGTAATTTGAGGGAAGTTTTATGCCCGCCATTTTAGCGAGAGAAGGCAGTAAATCCAGTGCACTGACCTCAGAACGGTCGTCGGTCTTTCCAGCAGGTATTTTCCCCGGCCATCTGATGATAAAGGGCATTCGCGTCCCGCCCTCATAAAGCGAGAGTTTCGAGCCTCTCAAGTTCCCGTTTCGGCTCCCCCGGAAACTTGGAAGTGCTCCATTGTCGCTGGTGAAGATGATGATGGTATTGTCCAGTTCACCCATTTTTTCCAATCCTGATACCAAACGGCCAATCTGTATGTCGAGTTCTTTGAGCACCAGCTTAAATGCGGCTTCATCCTCATGACCAGTTGGGAAATTACCATTATACCCATCGTCCTTACGTGGCACCCATGGAGTGTGAACGTCATCTGGCCAGAGGTTGACGAAGCATGGCTTTCCTTTATGCGTCTGCATAAATTCCAGGGTTTGGTCTACAAAATACCTGGTTCTGTCCCAGCGCTTGACACTATCTTTATCCGACCAGATCCAGTTTGTAGCAGTGATCAGCGGATCAGGGTCCGGACTCTCGTAAGTACTAATGTGTACATCAAAACCATATTTTTCAAAAGCTGGTGCATTTTTTACATCTCTGCCGCCGCCCATGTGCCACTTGCCAAAGTGACCGGTAGCATAGCCTGAAGACTGAAATACACGGCCGATGGATGGGGCCGTCGGATCTAAGAAGTCAGCCTGCTCCGCATTCTTATTGTGCTTTTTATTGTCCAGATAGGTACTAAAGTTCCATTTCCCAGGAAACATCCCCGTTAGCAGACCAGCTCTGGAAGGTGAACAGATTGGTGCAGCGCTGTAGTATTGTGTAAGCTTCAGGCCGTTTTTTGCGAGCGCATCAATATGCGGTGTAGGCACGAAATTGCCGCCAAATGTCCCGACATCCCCAAATCCCATGTCATCAGTCAGAATAACGATTATATTGGGTTTTCGAACCTGCGCATGACCGGCATAGACGATCAAGAGCAACGACAGTATAGTCAGTTTCAGTTTTTGTGTGTTCATTTGAGCTATTCTCATTAGTGTTCCTTTATATTTTTTGGCTGACGTGATAACGCATCCATCTCTGTAGCGATACCTTTGTCGTTCTGCTGTTTCATAAACCCGGCCAGCTTAACCGCCAGATCTTTTTTTACCCCTGCATATTTCAGATCAGCCGCCAGGTTATTCAGATTAAATGGGTCTTTGAGGATATCATACAATTCTTCCTCCGGGCGCTTCTGGTAGGCCGTTGCCCGTTTAGGATCAGCAGCCAGCCATTCTTTGAACAGCACAGAATTGGTTAGTGTATTTTGAAATTCATTTTGATGGTTCAGGTTGTGGATGTATAGGAATTTGTCATTCCTGGCCGACCGGATCGCATACGCATCACTACCTCTGATGATCCCCCTAGTCGTAAGCTCCGCAAATACATGGTCGCGCATGTGATTGGTCTCGCCCAACAGTACTTTTTTGAAACTCATGCCGTCAAAACCGGTATTGCCATTGCCATCCTTTGAACCGGTATTGATCTTTTGCGGATTTCCTCCTGCAAGGTCAATCAGGGTCGGGGTAATATCCGCATACTGAAGCATTGCCAGATTCCGGGTCCCCGGTCTGATCTTACCTGGCCAACGCACGACAAAGCCCGATCGAAGCCCCTGATCATAGAGTGTCCACTTGGAGAAAGGAAAAGAGTTACCCTGCTCGGTTGCAAACATGACAATGGTATTGTCCTTGTCGCCTGAACGTTCAATGATATTCAGACAAGCGCCAACCAGGCTATCCAGATAGGTGATCTCCGCGAAGTATTTCGCCATCTGTCTGCGCGTTATCTTTGTATCGACCATGTTCGGGTTCAGTTTTATCCGCTCAGGATCATAAGCTTTTTGATTGCCCCTGTTCCAGGGCTCATGCGGCTGATTACTGGTAAACATCAGAAAATAAGGCTTACCTGTTGATTTTTTGATATAAGCTTCTGCCTTACTCAAGTCTACATCCTGTCCCTGGCCATTGTCACCATCCCTGCCACCAAGAAAATCAAAAGGATATGAAGAAACCGGCGCATAATGTCTTTTACCAATCAGGGCTGTTTCATAACCCAGCTCCTTTAGATAAGCGGGCAACGTTTTTATACCATCATAGATCATCGTGTGGTTAGGATATGCACCATTTCTTACAGGACCGAGGCCAGTAAGCAGCGATTGCCTGGTCGGCGAACAAACCGGCACCATGTTGAACATATTGTCCAGGCAAACACCTTCTTTAGCAAGGCGTGCAAGGTTTGGTGTATGAACCTGCGTACTTCCGTATGGTTCAATGTCAGTCATTGTCAGATCATCGGCCATGATCAGAACGATATTTGGCGGCCGGTTTGCAGGTCGTTCAGGTGATTTGACCGGAACCTGCAAAGCCGTTAAAGACATGATAACCGCAGCGCAGAACAGACCGGTAAAAGCTAGCTTGATGACTTTATCCATATCAGTTTTGTTTACTGTAAACCCTATCTACCGAAGCGCCTTCATCGCCTTGCTGCTTCATCCAGTCTTTCAAAACCCCGGTCAACTTGTCAATCTGTTTTGTGTAAGCCCGATTGCCGGCGAGGTTGTTTAACTCATACGGGTCTTTCGACATGTCATAAAATTCTACGGGTGGCCGCTTACTTATCCGTTCATACAAGAACTTCGCTGTTTCGTCCGTTTTTGCTTTTTGCTGCCAGGAATTCCATACGCCCAGATCACCTGGATTGTTGTACCATTTTATTGCGTAGGTTTTTTCCGGCGTTAGGTTCAGGATCAGCTTATACCGGTTGTCGCGCACGTTTCTGCTTGGGTAAGCAGGCCCTTCAGGAATGTTGTTATTCATCCCGAAGGCATAGGGACGGGCCGTTTGGGATAAACCTTTCAGCACCGTTAAAAAACTCTTGCCATCCAGGCTATCGATCGCCATTCCGCCGGCAATATCGATGAGGGTCGGTGTGATGTCTTCATATTGTACGATAGCATCGGTTTTCGTATTTGGCTTGATGACCCCCGGCCATCGCACGAGCATTGAACTTTTTTGCCCGGCATCCCAGCAAGTCCACTTACCACCCGGGAACTGTGCACCTTGCTCACCCAAAAACATGAAGATGGTATTCTTATCCTGCCCGTTCTTTTTTAGCAATTGCATCACATCACCCACCTGATCGTCCAATCTGCGGATTTCTGCCAGATATTTACAGTACTGTGCACGTGTTTCCTTAGTGTCGACCATGTAAGGCGGCAAAACAAGTTTGTCCGGGTCAAATTCTGAAGGATCGCCCAAATCCCAGGGTTTGTGGGGATTAATACTCATGATGAACAGGCAAAATGGTTTGTCACCCGCATTCATGTATTTGTCGATAGCAGTCAGGCTATAGTCATCCTTACTCGCCACGCAGTTGGGTTGAAAGCCTTCGATGAAATCAAATGGAAATGAAGTACGGGGCCTGGTACTGTGGTCCTTACCAGTCAACCCAACTTTATAACCCACTTCACCAAGATAATGACCTATACTCTTCATGTCCTTATTGACCGGCTTATGATTTTGAAAAGAACCATGTCTGATCGGATAAAGACCCGTAAACAGGGATGCACGTGTCGGAACGCATGTGGCATTTGAGGCATAGATGTTATTGAATTGTAAACCTTCAGTTGCCAGCTGGTCGATGTACTTGGTATGGATGTTTTTTCCGCCATAGCAGCTCAACTGGCGCGTATCCAGGTCGTCAGCCATAATAATCACGACATTGGGCCGCTTTTGGCTTTTGGTCTGCGCACTGAGCAGTGCCGGTGTCAGCATAGTTAACGAAAGGAGCAGATAACAGGTAATTTTCTTCATAGTAAGACTTTTTTAATGGAACTATCTTTTCACAGGGTAAACGTCGGAATAGAGCAACTCAGGCACTCCGACAACTTTCAATGCGATCCTTGCATAAAGATAAGGGCTATTGGCCAAAAGCGGCACTGTTAAATCCTGGCTTAATGTAATCGGTTGTGAGAGGTCCAGGCCGGCACCCGGCTTCGTACTTAATGGATCGACAGGAGTCGGTGCAAGTTTAGTTGGATCGTCTACAATCGTAGTTCTCCCCATGATTATCGAAATGCGTTCAACCTGTCTGCCTGTCACAACATTGGTTACACGGCAGGTCGCATTGAGCACGTCAGCAGCAAGGGTAAAAGTCGCATCGCTAATCGTAAAATAAGGTCGCACGGCAACATCAAAACTGGTAGCGCCTTTAACGACCACATTTATTGTATCAGTATTGGCCTCCCAGGGGCCGTTGCCAGAAATGCGGATCAACTTGTAATTCCCATCAAATAAGGTTGAAGCGAAGCTTCCGTCCTGTTTTACGTTCACGTTTATCGGGGTTACAGTTTCAAACCCAGGCTGAAATAACTGCAGCACACTTATACCCTGTCTTATTCCTACCGGTTTTCCGTCAAACACCAGTCTTCCGGTTAACACAGACTTAGGTGGTTCAAAATTATCGAGCTCACATCCGGATATTCCGACAGCCATTAAAATGATACTATAAAATAACTTCTTCATTGCTTAAAAATTAGTGAAATGGATTTTTTACCAGAAGCGGGTTTGCGTTCAGCGCATTCTGCGGAATGATCGAATAATAATTCCCAAGCCGGAATAACCTTGGTTGTGTAAAGCGCGGTGCTACTCTTTTAACAAATACATATTTGTTGTGCTTCGCCGGATCTGAAGGTCTGACTACTCTGTATGGCCACAGCGCATTTACCATAGTATTTGGCGATTGCCTGTTTCCGTTAAACACATCATGGGCAATGCGCCAGCGCTTTAAGTCCCAGTAGCGTTGTTCTTCAAAAGCAAGCTCGACCTGAAATTCCTTTCTAATGACAGTTGTAGTCAATGACTGCAAACTATTCGGGCCAAAGCCTGCGCGTTCACGGACCAGATTAATATATGGCAGTGCCTCGGCCGGTCTGTTCAACTCGAAAGCTGCTTCTGCAGCATTGAGCAGGATGCCGCCCAGCCGGTAACGGATCCACCAAACATCACTTCCCTGACCTGATTGCCCCGAACCAATCCTTGAATCCACATATTTGCGCATATAAAAACCTGTATTTGTCACATTTGCGGCATTGGGCAGCGGACCGTCAGCGGCAACAAGGGTTCCCCCATCGGTGAACAGACTGCCCAGGTCAGCAGACGTACGGGTAATATACTGGCCGGTGGCTGCGTTCCACTCCATAACTCCAGCCTGAATATCTACCCTTTTCCCACGAAACGTAGACCCAGGGACAATTACACTGCCGGACATCCGGTAATCCTTCCCGGCAAACAGATCTTCAAGACGGTCATAGTAGATATAGTCGGCACCATTCGGTGTCCGGATCTTAAGCTCACCCGTACTGCCGTTCAAATAATCAAAGGCTTCGACAAGGTTTAGTGAAGGAGTGACCCCAGCGGCTCCGCTTGCATTCTCTCTTAGTGAGCGGGGTATATTTTCAACCGTATAGTCGTGATATTTGCCATCAAGTGTATAATCGAAAGCCCATATCACTTCCCTGTTATTGGCTTTTTTTGTGAACAGGTCATAAAAGTTCTGCACTTTATCCGGATTTTCATTGTACAGGGAAAATTGCTTGCCGTCTATGATTTCCCTTGACGCGGCCAGTGATTGCTCATAATACCCTTCAGCCCGGTCAGCAGGAATCCCAACCTCACCTCCGGGGGTCCGGATAGGATCAGCCATCAGATTATTATATTTCGCTATCGACGCAGCATAAAGCATCGCCTGGGATTTCAGCGCGAGTGCTGTCCATTTATTGGCCCTGGTCTTACTTCCTGCAGTTAAAGGCAGTTCCTCCTTAATCGCATCAAGTTCGCTGGAAATAAAGTCATAAATACCTGCTTCCGTAGTTCTGGGTGTTTTCATTGCATCCACATCAGCCGGTCCGTTATACTGAAATGTTTTGAGTATTAGCGGAACACCGCCCATACTACGAACATGCAGGAAATAAACGTAGGCCCTGATAAACCTGGCCTCAGCAAGCAGATGCTTTTTCTCTGCTGCATCCATTGCAGAGGATGCTTCCAGCTTTTCAAGGAATAGATTGACATCCCGTATCAAATCATAAGACCATAACTGCTTGTCGGTATATGGATAGTTTACACGGGTATTGCGTGCGTTGTTTGCACCAAGACCGCCCGACCACATCGCCTCATCCAAATCTGTGGGGGAAAGTTTCCCGGTTTCCAACCCCCCAATAGGTTGCAGACGGCTATATAAATTGGCTAGTACAGAAAGCGCAAGCTTTGGATCGCTCCAAACCTGATCGTCCAGTAATATATCAGTTGGTTCCCGGTCGAGGTATTTCTTACAAGCCCCTGCCTGAACTAAAATCACGAGAGCGCATGCGTATATAAGTTTCTTTAATTGTTTCATTACTTTAAAATGTTAAGTTAATTCCGAAGTTATAGACCCTTACTGATGGGTATTCCAGTCCTGTGTTGAGCTGAGTTTCGGGGTCTATCCCTAAATCCTTGACATTATCAATCGAGAAAAGGTTAAAGCCATTTGCATAAATCCTGACCTTACTGATCTTCGCGCCTTTCAGCCATTTATCGGGCAGGTTATAGCCGATCTGAACATTGCGTAACCGCAGATAAGAAGTGTTTCTGAACCAGAAGCTGGAAGCACGCTGATTACTTTCATTATTTGATTTTTTTAGTGCGGGGTAGGTTCCCGGAACCCAGGGACTGGCCGGATCAAAGATATCCTGACGGTGCCAGCGGTCATTCAGCAGGAAGTCAGGCGAATTCGCATCATTTTGAAAAGGCAGTTTTAATTCCGCGGCCCGGCCACGGCTCTGCATGGTCGCACCCGAAAAGTTCAGTCCCAGATCGAATCCCCTGAAGCTGACCGAACTGTTAAGGCCAAAATTCAGATAAGGCAAGTTCCCCTCACTATAACCGTTCGGCCTTTCATCCAGACCATCAACAACACCGTCATTATTTTGATCCTTGTAGATAAAATCACCCGGCAAAAGCGTCGTATTGTTCTGACCGTCTACATCAACGGGATAGTTTGCGATCTCTTCTTCCGACTGGAACTGCCCGATAAATTCATAGCCCCAGTTGATCCGGGCCCAACGGTCTTCTATTGAATTGCGATAGCGGTCAAGCGAATTACCAAAGCGCGGTTTATAGGTAGATATATTCCGTAACCGTGCCAGTGTCGCATTTAGACCGACGCTGTACATCACCTGGCCACTTTTTCCTGAATGATTGAGTGCCATCTCAACACCCAGTGTCCGGTTTGCATTCAGGTTTTCGCTAGGGGCCGTAAAACCAACTTCAATCGGCAAAAGTACATCATATCTTGGTGCTGGTATGCCAGTCAGATCTCTTCTGAACACCTCAAATGTTCCCGCCAGCTTTCCCGCCCATAAATCAAAGTCAAGACCGATATTACTGATGGCACTCTTGATCCAGGTTAGCCTGGTAACCGGCAGGCCCCTGGCGGCAATTCCCGTGATCAGTTTATCATCCAGATAAGCATTACCCGCTCCAAAATTATAGCCAGGCAGGTATGCAAAAGGGCCAACACCATTGTCCTCACTTCCTGTTTCACCGTAAGACGCGCGAAGTTTAAGGTCGGTAATTACTTTTTTAATACCTTCACCTTGCAAAAAGGCCTCTCGGGAGATCCGCCAGCCGCCTGTCACGAAAGGAAACAGACCCCAGCGATGGCCCTTAGGAAAACGCCAGGAACCATCATACCTTCCGCCGATTTCCAGCAGATACCTGCTGTCGAAATCATAGTTTCCCCGGAAAATGAAACCTGCTCTTGCTTCTTCGCTGACACGGTCACTCACTGCCTGCAGCTCGTTGAAAAAATTCATAATGTCTATCTCGTTACTCACTGGCTGGGAACGCACAAAAAATAATTTATCCGTGCGGTCCTGCGATTCCATAGCTCCGATCGCACTGACATTGTGCTTGCCAAAAGTTCGGTTGTAATTCAATTGAACACGCAAAACATTGTCAATGATATAGCCGTTGTCCCGTGATCTATAGGGATTCTGCTGTCCACCGGTAACGTCATAGTTTCCTGTCGCAGAATTATAAGTATAAGTTTTATATGTTTTCTCGTAAGTATTACCCAATAAATTATTGTAAAAAAAAGCATACATCCCGGTAGCGGTGAGACCTTTAATTGGAAATTTATATTCGAGATCAAAGCTGGTTTGCAGGGTACGACGCTCAGTCTTGTTATAACCGGAATATTCAAAGGTGGCATAATTGGTAGCAAAATTATTATTGGTTGCCGGGTAGTCCGGATTGCCGTTCGCGTACGGGCCCTCAGTTGGCAAGTTTCTGAACTGTCCCAATAATGCCTGAAAATAATCGTCTTCTCCCGGCAGTCCAAGCAGGTCGCGGATCTCTATTTTGCCATTGATCTTCACGCCCACTTTAAACCGTTCGCCAATCCGTGTTTCTATATTTGATTGCAGGTTGGTACGGTTAAAGTTATAACCGTCGAAAACAGCATCCTGATTTAAATGAGCTAATGAAAGGTAATAGCTTGTTTTTTGTGAACCACCTGTTGTATTTAAATTGAGATACGCCTGGGGCGCATTGTCCTTAATATAACTCGACCAGTCGTATCCTTCATGCCCTGGCACCCGTTGCTGCCACTTGCCTACCTCCTCAGGAGTCCAGACAGATGATCCACTTTGATTGATATCAGCCTCAGCAAGAGCTCTGACATAATCTGCCGCACTTGCTGCTTTTGGAAAACGGAACAAGCTCTGCAAACCGTAATAAGAGTTGACATTAACTCTGTTCTCTTTATTTAAACCGCCTTTTTTTGTTGTAACCAATACCACACCATTCGATGCCCGTAATCCGTAGATCGCTGCAGATGCATCTTTCAGAACAGAAAGGCTCTCAATATCCTCAGAATTCAGGTTATTAAACTGTTGAGGGCCCGAAGGAACACCGTCTATCACATAAAGCGGATCACCCAGGTTTCTGATCTGTAATCTTGCTTCGGCACCTGGTCGTCCATCTGGTGCTCTTGAGGTTATACCGGCTACCTTCCCTACTAATGCCTGTGAAACAGTTGGCACGGGGCTTTCCGTCAGCTCTTTGGAGCTAATCGTCGCAATTGACCCGGTAACACTTGTCCGGCGTTGTTGGCCATAGCCTACAATCACCACCTCTGTAAGCGACTCTGACGAAGCCTCAAGTTTAATATTTACTGTTGCACGGTTATTAACGGAAACTTCCTTTCGAAGAAATCCGACATAATTGAAGATAAGAATGTCATTGCCAGAGGCAGGAATGGCATATTTTCCGTTAGCATCAGTAGCTGTTTTAGCACTTTTATTTTTTACCGTAATGGTAACTGCGGGTACCGGGCCTCCCTGGTCATCCGTTACCACTCCCCGGACGATACCATCGGAAACTTGCCAAGCTACCCAAAATTTTTTCTCCTTGCTATAACTATTTATTGAATACGCTGGCATACAGCAGACGATAAGCAGCCAGAAGACCGCATTTAGCTTTAACATTCTTTTTGGTTCTATTTGGTTAATGTAAAAAAGCAATACTGGTATTGCCCCCGTTTACTCCATCGGTGTCTATTTTGGAAAACAGCTAGCACATCTTCCCGGTGTGACTACCGACTAGGCAAAGTAAAAGATAATGAGGTAGTTATTTTATTCATACTTTAGACGATTTATCTCAAATTAATGATATCTGCTATACATTCATATAACATTAGGAAACTTCTGTAAACTACTTGTGATCAGGTATTTCTCTCGTTGAATTTATTGCGTAGCGAAGAGATATATTCCAGGGGTGACTGATGGAAATAGCGTTGAAAACTTCTTCCAAAAACTGTTTGGGACTTATAGCCGACAATTTCTGCAATTTCAAAGATTCTATGGTTGTTCTCAGCCATAAGATGTACGGCTTTTTTTAGCCGGGCCTGGGTCACCATGTCTTTTACAGGCACATTTAAAAGCTGCTTTATCCTCCTGTAAAGTGTTGGCCTGCTCATATTCATATACTGTGCAAGCTCATCAATATCAAAATCGCTGTTGCTTAGATTTTTGTGGATGTAATCATCCAGCTTTTTTAGGAATTCAACGTCTGATCTGGACTGTTCCGCGAAGCTGATGTAACTAAATGGGTCCTGAACAAAATGGTTTCTCACCTTAGACCTGTTGTTCAGCAGGTTGGCCGCCTGAACTAGAAGCAGATCATGAGAAAAAGGTTTCTCAATATATGCATCGGCTCCATGCTTTAACCCTTCGATTTTAGCTGTAATTGTGTTTCTGGCAGTAAGAAGAATAATTGGGATATGACAGTACTCTGCACTGGATTTAATCTTTGCACACAGTTCAAATCCATCGATTCCCGGCATCATGACATCGCTGATGACAAGATGAACAGTGTAGCTGCCTAATAACTCCAAAGCTTGCAACCCGCCAGATGCCGTCAGCACATTGTACTCCTCTCCCAGCACTTCTGACAAGAATTGTAGTAAATCTGTTTCGTCGTCTACAAGCAGAATTGTTTCATTCATCTTAATTAGCCCTCAGTCGCTCAAGGTCGAATTGAATTTTTTGGTTGATCGGTAATATCAGCTCAAATATATTTATTTCCTTATCTACAATCAAAACTAACTTACCATGGTGAAGTTCCGCTAAATATTTTGAAAGTGCGAGACCAATCCCTGTTCCGCGTATGTTATTTTGGTTTTTGATCCTAAAAAAAGGCTCAAATATCTTATGCTGATACCCTGAGGCGATCACTTCTCCGTCATTTTCTATTCTTAACCTGAAAGAACCTTTTTTTTCGTCCTCCGGCGGGAATAAGCTAATCACAATATTCTTTTCTGAATATTTGACCGCGTTTGAAATCAGGTTGCTGATCATTTTAGTACAAGCCTCTTTATCAACAAAAGCCTTTACATGCTTTTCAGGCAGGTTCAGATCCAGGTTGAGGTTTCTTGTTGCAAGATATGAGGAGAAGGCCTCAACCTGGTCAGCAATCAACTGGTTGATATCTACATATACAAAGTTCAGCGTAAACTCATATTGTTCAGTTTTTCTGAAATCCAGCAACTGCGAAGTTAATGCAATCAGCCGGTTCATGTTTTTCTTCACCAGTTCAAGATTCCTGCGAACGGTGGTGGTGTCTTCAATTTTACTCAGTGCCCAGTCAATTGGCCCCTTTATAAGGGTAAGGGGTGTTTGTATTTCATGTGCAATATTGGTGAAGAATTCAATTTTTGCCTGGTAGACCTCTTTTTCTTTTTCAAGTTCAAAAAGTTGTTGTCTTCGCCTGTTCTTGTTTTCAATGTTCCTATGATAGACGTAAACAGTAATGCACAGTGCCGCACAAAGGAAAACAGTATAAAAAATATAGGCGGCAGTGCTCTTCCAAAATGGCGGAGAAATCTTTATATAAAATGTACGCACAGGAGTCTCCCACAATCCAATATTGCTTTTTGCCTGGACAACGAATTTATATTCTCCAGGAGCTAGATTGGTAAAATATGCCTTTCGATTGGTGTGAATATGAGTCCACTCCTCATTCAAGCCTTCCATACGGTATCTGTAACGGATCAAATCTGGAGCGGAATAGTCTAATGCCGCAAATTCAATATCGAAGGTGGACTGGTCGTAGGTCAGTTCTATCGCATCCGAATAAATCATTGATTTTTTTTGCGACACATTAGGCGGGTGGTTAGCACCATTGGCACTGATGTGAACAGAAGTAATATAAAGCGGCGGAATTGGGGTTTTCTTCTTTAATGAGTCTGGATGAAATGAGATCAACCCTTTGACAGATCCAAAATACATCTTCCCATTCTTATCCTTAAAAGCAGAACTGTAATTAAACTGATCGGTTAAAAGTCCGTTTGATTTGGAATATACATAAAAACGCTCGGTGTTTAAATTGAGGCATATCAGTCCTTTCAAGCTGCTAATCCATAAATTACGGGTATCATCCTCTAAGATCCTAAAGATGTTATTTGTAGGAAAACCATTTTTTGTCGTAAATCTTTTGAAGGTTTTATGGTCCCGGCTTAATTTGATCAGCCCACCCCCTTCAGTAGCAAACCATAAATTTTTCCGGGAATCTTCATAGATTCCCTGGATCATATCATCACCCGGTGACAGGTCACTGTTTGTCTTGAAACTGACATTTCCGTATCTGCCTGTTTTAGGATTGAAGAAAAAAGCGCCGTTTCCAAGGCTGCCTGTCCAGATGGTACCGGTATGATCTTCAGCAATGGCATAAGCAAAAGACCGTTCGGGAATTTGCGGTATCGGCACCAGCCCCTTAGCTCCGGGCTCATAATACAGTAAACCGGCCCCAGTTGTTCCAACCAATATTCGTCCCGCCGAGGTTTTAAATATGGACATCACAAATGCATTCGATACACTTCCCGGATGCCGCGCAACCGGATAGCGCTTTACGACTTTTCCGGAATTCCTGTTCAGAATTTCAAGCCCCTGAAAAAATGGACCTGCAAGTACCTCATTTTTATCAACCAGCAAACCATGTATGTTTGGGTAAGATAGATCTGAAGGCCGCTTGCCATTAGAAAAATGTGAAAACACCCTTGTAACGGGGTCAAATTTATTAATTCCCGCATCTTCGGTACCAATCCATATGTTGCTATCCTCATCTGCGCAAATTTCTCTGACCGCATTGCCGGAAACTGAATTGGCTGCGTTAATCGGAAAATACTTTTCAAATTCATTATTTTCCATGGAAAGATGGCTCAGTCCTCCAAAGAATGTTCCGGCCCAGATACCCTTCCTCCTGTCCTGAAATAAGGTATACACAGCATTATCACTCAAAGAATATTGGTCACCGGCTCTTTTTTTAATATTTAGATAAGTCCCCTTAAGCAAATCATAAATATAAATACCGGATTCCGTCGCAAGCCAGCATTTTCCATCATCCAGTATCTTGATGTCCCTTACATATACATCGGTGCCATCAGGGTTCTTTGTAAGCAATGCGGTCACCTGTTGTGTTTTCACATCATATCTAAAAAATCCACGCCGTGTTCCAAATAAAACATAGCCTTTTACCGGAAGAATCCGGATAATCGGCAATGAAATATGCACCAGACCAGCCATATGCACATCTTTGACCCTCAGCTTCGGCCCATTTATATCAATTGTCTTTAGTCCGCCTTTTCCTGTTCCGGCCCATAATGTACCGTATTCATCAAATCCCAATGCTGTAGCGTTTATGCCCGTGTTGATGTTCTTTCTGGTTTCCTGGTTATAGGTATTAATTTTGCCGCTGGCAATCATCCACAAGTGATCCTGATGATCCCTTTTTATATCATGAACCGATGTATAGGGTGCGTTGGCCCGCTCGATGTGCTCAAAATGAGGATCAAATACAAATAGTCCGCTTAGTGTGCCTATCCACAACATGCCTTTATTATCTTCGCTCAGAACATTGATGGAATTTGCTCCGGAACGTTCTTCCGGTATTAAAAAATTCTTAAAATAGCACCCGTCAAAACGGTTTAAACCTCCCTTCGTTCCAATCCACATAAATCCCTTCTGGTCTTGAATAACACTTCTTACCGTATTATGGGATAATCCATTGTCAACCTGATAATTCTCAAAGTAATAAGATTGGCCCTTGCAGATGACAAAGACCATACTTAAATACAGGAATAAAAAGGTCTTTTTAATCATGTTTCAGCCAGTAGATTTAACGCAGCACAATTTATACATAAATATTTTCATTCAAATTGATAAATCAGTCACTGCGACTATCCAGGAAACAAATGACATAGAAGGTCTAATTTTTGACGCATAAGGTCGAAAAAAGACGGTAGATAAATCTAGTATAGGACAAACAGCAGATAAAATAAGGTACGGTTGTATAATAGTCCACGTATAGTCCACCTATAGCCCACCTATAGTCCATGTTTTCACCAAAAAACACGGACTATACATAAAATATTCGTATATTGTATGTGAACTGATGTGCAGGAGTACCGGAACTGTTTCCAGAGTATTGCTCAGCATAGCTGCCGTGAACTTAAATATACATAAAAATGGCAAAACTTGACGGTAAATTTTTGCGCGGCATGATTGGCCCTGTCGTGAATAAAAAATACAGGAACTTACAGGTGATCACCCAGTCGCCCAGATATAATCCTAATAAAAGAACTGAACCCTCAAAAAAAGCAGCGGTAAAGTTTGGAGTAGCCAGTAATTTTGCCTGTTCTATAAGAGATAACTTTTACAATGTAATCGTACAGTTATACGACGGGCCGATGATCAATAGATTGCTAAAAGAGGTCAGAATTATACTCGGGCAGTCTTTGGATCAGCAGACGGATACCTTTAATTTTGACAGCGAAAGCTTTAGCCGGTTAAACGGTTTTGAATTTAATGAAGAATCACCGCTAAGGGACAATCTCTTTATCCAGCCTGTCACTACGCTTACAGGTCCAAATCTCCAGGCCCAGTTTCCAGATATGCACATTCCACAGGACTTGAAATTTCCAAAAACTTCGAATGTTTGCATGCTCGGTGTCGCTGTGGGCATGTATGACCTCAGTTATGGTCGCAGAATCCTAAGTCCTGTACAATCCATCGAGATAAAAAATAGTCCTGATGGTGTAATCATCCCCGCCAAACAGTTTAACTTTGAAATAGAGCCAGGTTGCCTTTGCATTGTGGTAATTTCCCTGCAATACCTCAAAACTATTTTTTCGGGAAATATGCTGATCAATAACAAGCAGTTTAGTCCTTGCGGGATACTAAATGCCACGATGGCCAATGGTCAGGTTGATGAGTTAAAAACTAAACACTGGAAAAAAATGGATTTTAGGACAACATCGCCCCTGACATAAAACCCGGCATTGCCCCCTCCCGCTGATTTTATTCCAGGTAAAAGCTGGATTGCTTTAAGCGCATCGCGTTCTCCGAAAATCAGGGGATCTTGTTTATCGTGTTCATATTTAGCTTATCGGCACCCATTTGGGGACTTGTAAGGCTTCGTGAAGGCGGTGGAATAGAAATGGTCATTCGGCCATGGATATATGGCCTGACAACGTATCATGTATAGGAACTGATTACTGAATTGCTGTGCCGGATGGTAAGATACGGCTGGATCATTGATTTGTGAAAAGCAAGTGGTGTTTCACCGTTGAGGGTCTTATTGGGCCAACATGGGTCTGCCAGTGCAGCTCTTCCCAGCGACACAATATCACCATGGCCACTTGTCACGATCTGCTCCGCTTTTTGGAGGTCATTCATGCCGCCATTGGCGATAACCGGGAGTCCGGTGACCTGTCTGGCAATTCCGCTAAAAGAAGACCCGTCTTCATAAAGACATTCTCTTGCCCAGTTGCCCCCTTCAGCGGCGATGTGTACATAATCAAGCTGAGTTTTGGCGGCTTCATTGAGGATTTCCAGTGCCGTCCGCGGTCCGTCAGGCAAACGGTAACTGAGGTAATTGACCTTGCTTTCGGAAAGACGTAACCCCACAATAAAATCATCACCGGTCGTTTTACGGATACCATCAACAATCCCTGCTATTGGCCGGAATCTGTTGGTCATATGACCACCATAATTGTCTTTCCGCAGGTTGCTGTATCCAGTGAGGAACTGGTCCCACAGATAGCCATTTGCCGCATGGATTTCTATGCCGTCAAAACCAGCATCTCTCGCATTCTGTGCCGACTGCACAAATCCTTTAACTGCTTTTTCAATGTCTTTATGAGTCATTTCAGAAGGAACAGGATAAGGACCGGGTGTTCCTCCTGAACCAGTATTTCTTTGTCCCCGGGGCAGAAATGCCGAAGCGGATACAGTCTCGTCGAGCATCTCTGAAAGAGCACCTGCATGCATAAGCTGGCAGATGAAAAGTGAATCGTGTTTTCTCACCCGGTCTGTGATTTGCTTCCATGCTTTTATATGGCCTTCGCTTACAATACCGGGCTGGTTTGGATTGCAACGGCTGAAATGGTCGTCTGTATAGGTGCCTTCAGAGATGACCATCCCAAATCCCCCTGCGGCAAAGTTTTCATAGTAGCCCGCCATCAGGTCATTTGGCTCACCAGATGTTTCGGCGCTGTTGCGGGTCATAGGGGCTACAGCCAACCTGTTTTTTAAATTTAGTTTACCCTTATTTAATGAAGAGAAGATATGATGTTTCATAGTGTAGATTTTGTATTACGTTTTCCAAAAAAATGATCTGCTGCATATTTGCCGCCACCACTGATTACCAGCGAAAGCGCCATACCCATCATCAGCAAGTCAAACTCAAAGCCTTCAAAACCAGGAGGATTTGTCCCAAACCAATCCATAAAAAATCCTGCGTGCCAGTGGTGGGTAATGGTAATGCCTGTAAAAAGAAGTATAGTCACTCCGCTTAGTATTCGGGTTGCAAGCCCCAGTACAATTGCTATGGAACCGAAGAATTCCATCATAATGACCAGAAACCCGATCAGCGCAGGCAGATGCACAGTCTCTGTAAAATAATGCATGGTACGCTCAAATCCATGGCCGTTAAATGAACCCAGTAATTTCTGAGCGCCATGCGGCCAAAGTATCAGGCCTAAAGTCAAACGGAGGATCAGCGGCGCATAATTATCAGAAGCCGGTAACTTCTTTGTGTTTTTATTAAGCATAACTTATGTTTTTTACGCAACAAAGTTCCTGGCTTAAGATTTCAATCTCATGAAACCAGGTTAATAAAAACAGTTCTGCTTAATCCATTCACTTTCGTACCGACCTTCTCCTGATCTTGCTGAGGAATTGGGGACTGATGCCCAAATAGGAGGCGATCAGGTACTGAGGCACACGGTTTTGAAATCCGGGATAACGCTTTAGAAAAGTGCTGTACCGTTCCTCTGCGGTAGCACTGATTTGGTCCATGTTTCTGGATTGCAGGGAGACGAATGCATTCTGAAACAAAATTCTGTAATATCTTTCCATTCCCCTGATGGTATTGAGTAAATGCTCGAGATCAGGTTTAAAGATCTGAAGAATCTGGCTGTCCTCCAGGGCGGTTATGGTATAAATGGAGGGTTTTTCGCTTAAAAAACTGTAAAAATCACTGATATACCAGTTTTCCACACCAAAGCTGGCAACATGTTCTGCACCAAGGCTATCCACATAAGACATCTTGAAGCATCCGTTGAGGATAAAAGTTTCATGCCTGCAGATTTCACCGTGTCTCAGGATATTTTCATGTTTCCGAATAGTTTTTGGCTTGAATGCCCCCAGGATGATCTCTGCTTCATCCTGGTCAATATCTGCATGCGCATAAATATGTTTGAGCAATTCTGCGGTCATTATTTGTCCTTTATAGAACAAATATAACCAGTCTGCTAAAACAATTAGATATTTCGGGCGGTCATCTCATTTACCAGGTACAAAAAGTACCGCATCGGCTACTACGGCACCCTCTGATCCTTTTGCTGTGATCTCAACATAGGCCTTTTTACCTGAGTTTAAGGAATACGTTCCCAAACTAACCCACTCTCCTGAAGTTTGGCCAACCACCTTAACCTCTGCATCTTTTATCAAAACCGCTCTGGTACTAGTGCCGTCATAAACATTGATGACCGTAACCGCAGCCGCATTTTTTAACTTCGGATAATAAGTATACAGCTCGTACATTCCTTTTTTAGAAATCTCCGGTCTGTATCTGATTGACTTCGGACTTGAAGAAGTGGAGTCTGCAAGAATATAATCAGGTCCATAACCTCCATGCTTATGTACAGTCCAGTTTCCTTTTTTCTCGATTTTGGTGGCATCACTGTTGTCTACCAGAATTTCAGGCGCACTGCCATCTTCAAGCGGATTTCTTTTTAGCTGTGCCTGGATCTGTGAAACATCTACTTTTTGTACAGTCTGCTTATTGTCTATAGCTTTTGCCGCGGCAACTGCTGCAGATTGCCCTAAAACCATAAACACAGGTTCCATACGGATAGAACCATAGGCAATATGGCTGGCAGAAAGGCAAACCGGAACCAAAAGGTTACCCGCTTCGCTTTCTTTAGGAATAATTGCACGATATGAAATTGGATACGGGCCAAAGCCTCCCTCTTCGACATTTCCTTCGTTTTTTACCATTCCGTTTACGATCAGTCGATTGCAATTGTGAGAATCCATGGTATAAGCGGCCACACCAACGCCATCGGTGACCAGCTCTCTTCCCTGGCAATGGTGCTGCGTCATGACCAATTCCCCAATCATTCTTCTGGCTTCTCTAACGTAAAGCTGATGCGACCAGTTTCCCATATCTGTATACTCGTCTTTAGGGTATCCCCATTTATTAAGCTCTGCCCTGATGTGCGAAGCCACACGGGGATCATTGCCTACAAAATAGAGCAGGCCCTTGGTATAATCAATATGCGCTTTCCATATCTCAGCTCTTTTTTGATAGCCTGCATCAGGGTATTCCCAGTTCATTCCAATCATATCTGTAGAGAAGCCGTTTCTGTTGTTGATGTCGGTTTTTCCATTTGGCATACCGCTCCATATAAAACCATCTTGCAAGGATTTCCACGGCCTTTTTTCCATTTGTCTTAATAACAATTCATAACTTTCAGGCTGATAGTTCTCCGGTTTGGTGATAGGGATCAGGTTGTCCTTATTATTGGTTAAGCAGATCCGAAAGTTATAAGCCTGTACTTTTTTATCTCCCGTTCCGTCTTTTTCCAAAACTCCCGGGTTAATTCCCCAAAGAAGGCCGCTTGACGGATCACCCGGGGTTTTGTAAGGGTCTATTCCGTCCGGAAGCTGGTGCCCTTTCATCAATTGCACACCGTTGAAGCTTTCCTTGTACAAATCGTTTGCTTCTCTGCCTACGGTATACGAAACCCCTGCCTTTGCCATCAGATCTCCCTCATAGGAGCAATCAATAAACATTTTAGCTTTAACCTTATTGTTTGATGTTTCCTTTTTTGTGCTTTCGAGTGTTATTTCGCTGATCAGGTTTCCGTCCTTGACAACTGCTGTTAAACGGTTTTGGTACAAGACTTCTACTTTAGCCCTTTTGATGTAATCAAGAAACAGGTTCTCGGCAACATGGGGTTCAAACACCCATTGCTCAAATTTGCTGTAATGCTGCCCTATCCTTCTATAGAAATCAAGTGCTAAACCGCTGATGGCATATTTATTGCCAATATCGGTAAGACCTAACCCACCGGAACTCATTCCCCCCAGATGTGTCCCGGGTTCAATTAGCAGCACTGTTTTGCCTAGCTTTGCCGCGGTATAGGCGGCAATTACACCTGAAGAAGTTCCTCCGTAGATGCAGATATCATAATCTTTCCTGGCGGGTTGCTGGCCATACAACTGCTGAAATGAAGAAATTACTAAAAGGGGCATCAATAGATAGAAAAAAATATTTTTCATAATTTATATTTTAAAGAGATAAGGATAATAAGGGGGTACCCCCTTAAGGATACCCCTGAGGCATTAATAATTAGGGTTCTGAATTAATTTAGTATTGGTGACCACCTCTATATTGGGAATTGGCCAAAGGTAATCCCGGTCTTTATTGAAAGTGCGTATTTCTATTACCCTCATATCTGCACGATTAGGTACAGCAGAATAATCAGCCAAACCGTTCTCGTCGATCTGAGGCGCAGCTGCAACCAGCCCTTTCTGTACCCTTCCGTAGAAGTTTCCGGTCATGGCTTTCTCAGCGATATTCCATCTGCGCAGATCCGTTTGCCTGAAACCTTCCATGGCCAGTTCATAAAGGCGTTCTTTACGGACCAGGCTGCGAAACTCTGCTGGTGTTTTACCTGATGCAATGGCTGGCATATTTACACTTGGCCGCTGCCTTACCAGATTAATGGCATCGTAGGCCGACTGATCTAACTGATTGAGTTCGTTTTTAGCTTCAGCATAGATCAGCAGGATTTCGGCATATCGGATCTGGATTACGTTCAATTCTGAATTGGAGCGGTCAGGTTTGTCGGCCAGATCTACATATTTTCGCCAGCAATAACCGGTAAAGGTTGCAAAGGCATTAATGGCTTCCTGGTTGTCGACACGTTTCGCCGGTGTGGTATCGTAATTCCAGCATTTTAAACTGTCTCTGTGAGTTTCGAACTGGTAATTGAAGTAAATTGATCCGGGTAATGCGATGGTAAATCCAAGTCTTGGATCTCTGTTCTTGTATGGATCTTTAGGATCAAAGAGTGGAGATTCATCTATATTCAATCCATCGGTGCATGGATAGGCATCTACAAGCGATTGTGATGGTACTTTGTTTGAGAATCCTTGCCCGTTCCTGGATAAAAGCGCAGTAGGCGTAGCATGGGTCTTGGTTTTTGAGGCACGAAGGTATTGAAATGCCCAGATGATCTCGTTGGAATTTTGCCCCGCATAACTAAACAAAGCTCCAAAATCGTTGTGCAGTGTATAGGTTTTTAGGTCCATTACGGTTTTCGCTGCGTCGGCAGCATCCTGCCACTTTCCATTATTTAATGCAGTGCGGGCTTTAGTAGCTAGCGCTGCACCTTTTGTAGCACGGCCAACATCAGCTCCAGTATAGCTATTTGGTAAATCCGGGGCTGCTTCCGTTAGCTCTTTCATGATAAAATCGGCCAGTTCAGCTTTTGGGGTTTTGGGAATCTGGGTATCTTCGAGCTTTAACATTTTAGTAACCAGTGGTACACCGCCAAAGTAATCGATAAGATACTGATAGGTATAAGCGCGGATGAAACGGGCTTCGGCCTTTGATCGGTTGAATATTGCCGGAGTAGTTTTGTCCTTTACTTTGTCAAGATTATCCAGAATGAAATTACATTTTGCAATTACTTTGTATGCCTCTTTCCAGATATCTTTTGCATAAGTATTGTTGCTGTCCTGGTTCCCTTTCCCTATACTCTGTAAAGCACTATTGTTACGGTCCCAGCCGATATCGGTTCCATCATCTATAGTAAGATTGAGTGGCATACCGTCAAGCGGAGTATAGGCTGCGTATTTGTACAAGCCGTTAACAGCGAGAAGGAGTTCTTCCTGATTGGCGAAAAAAGTTTCATCTGAAGGGCCTGACAAGGGGCTTTTATCCAGGTATCCTTTTTGACATGAAGGTGCAACTGTTGCTAAAACAACAGCCAGCATAATAAGGTATATATTTTTTTTCATCTGTCTTATCGTTAAAATGTGACCTCTAAACCAAAACTGTATAATTTAACCTGGGGATAGATATTGCCTGCGCCCACCGGTGCTTCTACATCATATCCGCTAAGAAAGCGGTCAAATGAGGCGACATTAGAACCGTTTGCAAAAACCCTAAGGCGGTTGATGCTCAGTTTCTTTGTCAGGTTAGCCGGTAAAGTATAACCCAGCTGGATGTTTTTGATGCGTAAATATGATGCATCTCTTAACCAGAAGGTAGATGCCTGCTCATTATTCGACTCACCAAAAGCCAGTCGCGGGTATTCCGCATTAGGGTTTTCCGGCGTCCACCGGTCTTTATTTTCCTCTCTGATCGTTCCCCCAAGTGCCCCGCCTACATTGAATGGCAAAACACCCGGGCCATTTACATAACCATTAGCCTTGCCTACACCCTGTAATAGTACTGCAAGATCAAAGCCTTTATATGAGGCTCCTATGCTTGAGGCAAAAGTGAGCCTTGGAATGGTACTGCCCATGATGATCTTGTCACTTTCATTGATCAGACCGTCGCCATTTTGATCTTTGTATTTAATATCACCGGCTTTAGTTGTGCCAAACTGCTTTGCATGAGCAACGGCTTCCCCATCGGATGCAAAAAAACCTTGTGCTTCGTACCCAAAAAGAGAATTGATAGCATGGCCTTCACGGTTTACAGTTAGATTAACCGTCTGGTTAATGCCCTTCATGTCTACTATCGTATTTTTTACGTCAGACAAGTTGAAACTCACATTATAATTGAAATCTTTGACATTTCCTTTGTAGGCTATGCCCAGTTCCCAGCCTTTGTTATCCACGGTTCCTGCATTTTGAAAGGGTGCAATCAGACCAATAAGGAGTGGAACATCAAGCTGCAGAAGTATATCCCTGGTGCGCCTTTGATAATAATCGGCTGTGATGCTCAAATTGTTGAAAATGGTTAGATCGAGACCAATATTCTTTTCCTCGGTAGTTTCCCAGGAAATGTTTTTGTTGGCCATGGCACTTAATGTTGCTGTATTGGTGATTTGTTTGCCCAAAGCCGTAGATTCAAACATAAGTGCAGTTATAGAAGGATAAATTCCAATATTCTGGTTGCCAAGCCTTCCCCAGGAAAGTCTCAATTTGGCTTCATTGATGATATTTTTTAATCCATTAAAAAACCCTTCTTCCGAAATTCTCCATCCTGCTGATGCCGAAGGGAAAAATCCATACTTGTTTCCATCAGCAAAACGAGAAGATCCATCGTAACGTGCGTTAAGCTCCAGCAGGTATTTTCCTTTGTAGCTGTAGTTTAATCTGCTAAATAGCGATTGCAATGCCCATTCCTCTGCACTTCCCTTAGCTGTTTGATTTAAAGCAGAACCTCCATCCAGTATTGGATAGTCCGGAAGTATATAAGTGTCTCTGTATCCGGACATCCATTCTGAATAATAATCTTCTCTGGACCCTCCTATGAGAAATTTAAGGCTATGATCATTAAAGGTTTTGCTTGCTGTAACTGTAGCACGCATGTTGTTAAAAAAAGACTGCGTTTGAGACTGATTGAGGGATGTCAATGCCGGAGTAAGGAAACTTGGACTGCCATTGGGTAAATAAGACTGGATTGCTTTCTTGAATCTATTATTAGATGACAGTGCATATTTCGGAGCATAAGCTGCCTCTGCCTCCAGCCATTCAACCGGCTTGTAGTTAACAGTAGCGTTAATGCTTCCAAACGGGGCCCTTAGTCTATACGTACCCCCATCTCTGCTTACCGAGATTGGATTTGTACCGTTCCAACCCACTCCCCATTGGCCGCCTTCGGTAATTCCAATCTGATTTGCGGGAATTCCGTTCATCCACTGAAAAATTTCACCTGACCCGATATTAGCATCTGTAGAAGCAGCAGGTTCTGTAGAAATCGCATTGACGTACTGCAGATCGACCTTGGCCTTAAGTTTCTCAGAAAAAGTAATGTCGGCATTATTGCGTATGGTATAACGCTTGAAGCTTGAATTTTCAATGATACCCTTCTGATCGAGAAGTCCGAATGACCCTAATAGCTTTACCTTTTGTGTACCACCCTGGATGGTCAAAAAATGACTTTGCTGTAATCCCGAGCCAGTTAGGGTTTCCTTTTGCCAGTCGGTATTCGGATAGAGATCAGAACTGACACCATTCTGTTCCCTATATTTCTGGATCAGTGCGTCGGAATAAAGAGGTGTTCTACCAGTATTAGCGTATGCTTCATTAATGAGCAGCATGTAATCGAGGGCATTTACCAGTTTCGGCATATTGGTTGGGTCCTGCCAGCCGATATAGTTGTTATAAGAAATGCTGGTCTGATCGTTATTTGCTCTTTTGGTGGTAACCAAAATTACGCCATTTGCGGCCCTGGACCCATAGATAGAGGAAGAAGCCGCATCCTTAAGGATAGAAATGGATTCGATTAAATTTGGATCAATGTTGTTGATTGAGCCTTCGATTCCATCGATCATTACCAGCGGATTGGGATCGGTTATAGTACCTATCCCGCGGATGCGAATAGTTCCGCCATCAGAACCGGGCCTTCCGGAACTTTGTCTGACGGTAACGCCAGGGGCCATACCTTGTAAGGCAGCCGAGGTTTGCCCCATCGGGCGTGTAGCCAGGTCCTTTCCTGAGACCATAGAAACAGCACCCGTTAAGTTGACTTTCTTTTGTGTACCATAACCTACTACCACCACTTCATTCAGGTCCAGTTTCTGAGGTTTCAGACTGATATTCAGGAAAGTTTCATTTCCAACCTTTATACTGGCGATCTCGTAGCCAAGGTAAGAAACCAGCAAAACAGAGTTTTGGTCTGGAACCTCAATTGCAAATTCTCCATTGCTATTTGTAGTGGCCGCCGCCGCTGAGCCTTCAATTTTTACTGAAGCTCCGGGTAGTGGTCCGCCATTTTCATCTGTAACCTTTCCCTTTATAAGAATACTTTGCCGGATTAGTGCCGGGGCAAAGATGAGCGGCTTTTTCTTAATGACTACTGTTTTGTCAATAATGGAATAAACTAACGACTGGTTTGAAAAGCACAGGTTAAGTGCTTCTTCCAACGGTACATCTTTAACATTAATGTCTATCAGGTTTGCTTTTCGGATGAGCTTTGTATCACCTATAAAAAAATAGTTGGTTTGGTTTCTGATCTTCCTGATGATGGTTTCAAGAGAAGCACTTTTTTCATTCAGGGATATCTTTTGTGCTCTTGTTGAAGCACTTACCTGAAGTAAACAAGCTATAGATATAATAATGATTAGCCTCATTATACGGATTAGTTGTTCAGAATCCCAAGCCGAAAGCTCAGCTCTGAATTGATCGTAAAATTTCATACATTTGGTTTTGTTTGGGTTCGGCGAAGCTTTCTCTTTTTATAAAGAATGCCTCGCAGTATTGATTAGTTGTTCGTTGCAATTTTATCTGGTATATCCAAACATCAGTCAGGGGTGTTCGAGCATCCCTGACTTCATTTGATATTACCGTTATTTATGTAAGTGTTATGGTATAACGATAATGATCCTCCCTTCTATTTTAAAGTGTACACTTCCGGTTGATTCTAATATTTTCAATAAAGACGAGATGTCTTTTGATCGCTCTATAATGCCCAAAAGAGACAGGTCTTTCAGCTCGTCTTCAAGCTGATACTCCACATCGTACCACCTTGCGATCCTTCGCATGATGCTTTCTAATTTTTCATCGTTAAATACGAAGTAACCGTTCTTCCATGCAATGGCATCCTGCACTCTGACAGGCATAACGTTAATGGAACCCGAGTTTCTATTGGTTTGCGCCTGCTGACCAGGACTGAGCACAACATGATTTGCCTGGGATACTATTTTAACTGAACCTTCCAATAGCGTAGTTTTTGTCGCTGAATCATCAGCATAACTATTTACATTGAAATGAGTGCCCAATACCTCTATATCCTGATCTTTGGTGTGCACAATAAATGGCATCTCTTTATTCTTGCTCACTGCAAAATATGCCTCGCCATCCAACTCAACTACCCTCCTTTTTCCCTTGAAAACTGCGGGAAATTTAAGTACCGATTCAGAATTTAACCACACATGGGTTCCATCAGGCAAAATCACCTGGTATTGTCCTCCGCGGGGTATAGTCAGGGTATTAAATACCTCTTCAGTATTCTTTTCAGGCCCGGAAGGCGTTGAAGAATCCGCAGTATAGATTAACTGACCAATACCTGCTTTGGCAATTAATGTCCCCGCCTGACTGGCAAGCCGGCCTGTTGTGGAATCATTTAAAACTATCTGCCTGCCGTTAGAAAGTGTGAGAATGGCCTTATCCGATCCGGGAACAATATTTGGTTTATTTCTAACCGTATTTACGGTATTATCTGCAGGTAAATTCGCTGATCTAAAGAAAAACCCCACAGTTAAAACAATTAACAACATCGCTGCTACAGCAATCCAGCGGTTATAAATAAAACTACGGGAACGCTTATCTTTTGCTGCATCAATTCCGGCCCATATTTTTTGTTCTATTTCCGCTGTCCACTTCTCACCCTCACCTTTGCGGTTTAACAAACTTAGAAAATCCTCATCCAGTTGTTCGTCAAAACGCCCCGATTTGACCATGGTGCGCAATTCCTCCCACTCCTCCTGAGAAATCACATTCTCTTTAAAGTTTTGTAAAAGTGTATGGAAACGGTTTTTGTTCATTTGAGAATCCTATTTATACTAAAGACGATCCGTCAAATCAAATGGCCCAATTAAAAATAAAAATTACCTAAAAAAAAGAAAGAGGAAGGCTGGCAGGGTGACCAAAGTTTGAAGATGTGACCTTAAATACTCGCGGACACGCTTACGGCTCAATTCTAAATGCCGTTTTACAGTGAGTTTCGAAATGTTCATTTTTGCAGCGATTTCGGCATAACTCAACTCTTGCTCGTTGATTAAAAGCCATGCTTCTTTTTGCTGAGGCGGCAATTGTCTGATTGCATTACTCAGCAGTTCCTCGTACTCTATTTGTTCAATCTTTTCGGCGGTTGTATTAACGGGTTCATTTTCCCGTAACATAAGTTCTGCCAGAAATTTTGCCTCTACGGTTATCTTTTTAAAATGATCAAGGGTCAAGTTTTTTGTAATCACAAAAAGGTAATCCTTGAGGCACCTTACTTCTTTTAACTTTTGACGGTTATTCCAAAGCTTGATATAAACCTGTTGCACCAGTTCAATTGCGATGTGTTCATTTTTAACGTATGTCATGACCACATTGTAAATATTTTTATTGGTTTTATGATACAGACGGTTAAAGGCAAGTTCGCTACCTGCAACGATCTGCTCCTGCAATAAATTGTCTTCATGAATATTTTGTTCATCAACTTGCAACATGTACCGAATGCTTCATCAGATTAATTTGGAGAATAGCTATGCCAATATAAATATTTTATTTATACACTGTAGCCTATTTTTACCTGATCATTGCGGATTTACCTCGGCAGTTAAGCCTAAGTATAGCGGAAAGTAATAGAAATGTTATATAACATTTCTATTATATGATTTTCCTTCAATAAATGTTCTATTTGTTAAAAAAAGTCATGCCTTCTGATCAAAAAAAATCACCCCCTATACTATTAGTTGTTTTAGCCTTTTTTACCGTTTACACCGTATGGGGATCTACCTATTTCTTCATAGCAAGGGCACTCCATGGATTTCCGCCGTTCTTTCTTGGCACATTCAGGTTTATCGCGGCTGGTCTGCTGTTGCTGGCCTGGTGTAAATTTAAGGGTCTCCCGGTCTTTGATAAGAAAAATATATTTAATGCAGGTATCAGCGGAGTGCTGATGCTGGGTGTCGGCAACGGCATCGTGATCTGGGTGGAGCAGTTCATGACCAGCGGCCTGGTTGCCATTATGGTATCCTCCGCCGCCATTTGGTTTGTAATCCTCGACAGGAAACTCTGGAAACAAAACTTCAGTAATAAATTTACCGTTGCCGGGCTCATCATTGGCTTTCTGGGTGTAATCCTGCTCTTCTGGGAGCAGCTCTCCGGTTTTGAAATAGGACAGGACAAAAGAACAGTTTTGGGAATGATCCTGCTGATCATAGGCCCCATCGGCTGGGCAGGAGGATCCCTGTACTCTAAATATCACCCCGGAAACAATAACAATGCATCAGTTTCCACAGCGTGGCAGATGATCATTGCCGGTTTGTTCTTTATACCTCCGTTCCTTTTATCAGGAGAAGCACAACAGTTCAGCCTTCAGGATGTCCCTGCTTCAGCATGGTGGTCTGCAGGCTATCTGGTTATTTTTGGATCGATCCTGGCATTCAGCGCTTATGTCTGGCTGCTGCAGGTCCGGCCGGCCACTCAGGTCAGCACCTATGCCTATGTAAACCCGGTTGTAGCGGTATTACTCGCGGTGTTTTTCGGAAATGAGATCATCAGCGGAATCCAGATCACCGGTTTGGTGGTGATTCTGGGAAGTGTATTGCTGATCAACATGTCCAAATATAAAAAGCCGGTGCAGACTGAACTGCACACGGAAGGCATAAAGAACGCCGAAAAAGCAGAAAGCGCCTAACGATTTAATGTTGCTGCTGAACTACAGCATAGTACTTTAGATCAACAATGTCGTTGGGCAGGGCCTGGGTATTCCAGGATTTATGGATAGCCAGGGCCGCTCCGATAGCGGTGGCCTGCGCCATATAGGCTGCGAAAACCTCCAGTTCAAGGAATGCCCTTGCCAGCAGGTTCATGAATATAGAATTCTTGCTAAACCCCCCATCCACAAATATCCGCTTCACATCAGTTCCGCTGAGCACCATATTTGTAGAGATCAGCTGCTGATTTACCAGGTCCAGGATCAATTGATGGTAGGCCACAACGTCTGAAGAATAATCATTAAGATCCCTGCCGGCAAATGGAGATCCATCAGCCAGTTCCTCATTCCTTCTTTCCAGCTCAGCAATTAAAGCGGCGTTATAAGGTACCGCACGATAGCTGATCACGTCAGTGCCAAAATGCGCGGCAATCCTTTTCACTTGCTGCTCATGTTCATAGCCCGCAAACAAGCGTGAAGCCTTCACCGGTTTACCCTCATACTGCAAATAGCACAAACAGTCATTCTTTAACTCCTCCGCCGTTAGCGGCGATGAATTAAAGGGGTTTAAACTGATGCACCAGGTTCCGGTGGAAAGCAAAATGAATGGCTCGTTAAAACTCACCAGGTATGGGATCAGCGCGGCGGAACTGTCGTGCAGGCCCGCACCCACACCATAACTGTTGCCCGGAAAGGCAGCTGGCATTACACTGTCAGAAGGCACTATAGGCGCCAGCTTTTCCAGAATGCCTTCTTTCTCTACCCATTCATGGTACTGATTCTTACTGAAATCCCAGAGATTGGTATGACAGCCAATACTCGTGATATCCGAATAAGCTTCCCCTGAAATCAGGTAACTCAAATACTGTGGCAAATGAAGTGCATATTTGATCTGTTTAAACAATTCCGGTTTTTCATATTTGATCCGGTAAATCTGCATTCCGGAATTCAGGCTGCCCAGAACCGGTGAAGCGGTGAGGTTTGAAAAGACTTCCTCGCCGCCATAATCACTGTAGAATTTATTTTTTAATTCCTCAGGGTATTCTTTCAGGTAATTGTACAATGGTGCGAGTGGTTTTCCATCTTCATCGATATAAACAAAACTTGCCCCATAGGTAGCAAAGTTGATTGCCCTGATCTCAAATTCCGTGTTTTTGAATACTTCACGCAATGAATCAAAAACTGACAGTCTCAGGCTTTCCAGGTTTTCACAAGTATCCCCATCCTCATCCAATGTCTCAATAAATCTGGCCGAACGCTCAAAAACAATTTTGTAGCGTTCATCAAAAAGAAACAGCTTCTTATTCGTCTTCCCTACATCGAAAACCGCTATAACCGGAGTTTTCTTCATTTCCAATCCCATAAGCTAGAGTCCGGTCGCCACCGTTTTAGCTCCCCGGTTTTTAATCAATTCTTCTCTTACATTATATTTTCTGTACACTTCGATTGGAGACAATGCTGCACCTGCGCGCAAGCGTGCTTCAGCTACCAGTGCCCGAAGATCTGTCCGGAAAGCGTTTTGTAAAATCTCCTGGGCACGCACCACGTCATTAACCGCCTGCGCTTCCTGCAATGCCACACGGTCTACAGAAAGTGCCTGTGCATAAGCGATCATGATGGCTTCTACCGATTGCAGCAGATCTTCCAACGGATCTTTCACATTATGAGAGGCATCGATCATCCAGCCCAGGTCTTCACGGTGGTTCATCCCTCTGGCATCCATTCCCTCTACCAGTTCATTAAAGATCAGGAACAGCTGGTATGGTTTCATACTACCCGCAGTGAGGTCATCATCACCATATTTGGAATCGTTAAAATGAAACCCGCCCAGTTTCTCTTCCATCAGCAATAGCGAAACGATCTGCTCAATATTTGCATTCGGCAGGTGATGACCCAGATCTACCAGCGTAAAGGCTTTAGGTCCGAGTTTAGAGGCATACAGCAAGGACTGGCCCCAGTCACCAACTGTTGTTGAATAAAAATTGGGTTCAAAGGCTTTGTACTCGACAAACACCTTCCAGTCTGCAGGCAATGCGGCATAGATTTCTTTCAAACCTTCCAGTGTATTTTGGAAGGCTTTTCTGAAGTTCAGCTGGCCAGGAAAGCAAGATCCGTCCGAAAGCCACACCGTCAATGCTTTTGATCCGAGTTCTATTCCCTGGCGGATCACCTCAATATTATGATCAACAGCTTGTTTCCTTACCGCTTTGTCTACATGCTGCAGCGAGCCAAATTTATAGCTTTTTGCCTGGTCCGGCTGATCCTGGAAAGTATTAGAGTTCATGGCATCAAAGCGCAGTCCGTGCTGCGCGGCGAGTGCTTTTATTCCGGCAGTATTCTCCACGGTATCCCATGGAATGTGCAGAGAAACGGCTCCGCTTGATCCGTTTAGCTTATGCAGCAAGCCGATGTCTTCGATTTTTTCTTCAATGTTACGGGGTTCACCTCCCGAGGAGAAACGGCCAAAGCGTGTACCGCCCGTACCCAGTGCCCAGCTCGGGATGGCGATCTGGAAATCAACCAGCTTTTGGATAATGGCATCTGCATTTTTTACTTCCGACTTTACAAAAGAAAGCCTGTTCTGATGTTTAGCCAGCAATTCGCTGTTATGTGATTCTAAATGATAGTTCTCTAGTTTCATAGTTTTTATTTTAACGGACAAAGGCAGTTGCTACTCCTCCATCCACGTTCAACACATTACCTGTGGATTTGTTCAGCAGACCGCTTACAAAAGCAAAACACGCATTGGCTATGTCTTCAGGTAAAATTATTTCATTCAGCAAGGTACGTTTTGCATAATATGCAGGCAACTCTGCTACAGTTATACCATAGGCTTTCGCACGGCCTTCTGCCCATCCGCCTGCCCAGATATTACTGTCGCTGATCACCGCATCAGGATTAACTACATTGACACGGATGCCATCAGCACCCAGTTCAGCAGCATTCAGCCTGCTCAAGTGCAGCTGAGCAGCTTTGGCACTGCCATATCCCGCATTGTTTGGTCCGCTGACCAGCGCATTTTTACTTACTATATTCAGGACATCACCCCCTGTCCCCTGCTTCTGCATTACAGCAGCGGCACCTTGCGTGACAAAGAACTGGCCTTTTACCAGCACATCGTACAGCAGATCCCAGTCTTGCTCCGTGTGGTCCGCTATTGTCTTTGAAATAGAAAGACCAGCATTGTTCACCACAATATCAATCCCCCCAAAAGCAAGTGCAGCCACATCAAAAGCTGCTCCGATCTGTTCTGAGCTGGTTACATTCAGCACAGCGGTAGTATAACTGTCCTGGCCGTACCTGCTTCTGAATTCATCGGCAGCACCCTGCAGCCTTTCCGCATTCATGTCGTTCAATACCACTACACCGCCTTCTTCAACAAAGCGTTTAGCTATGGCCTTGCCTATTCCGCCGGCGCTGCCGGTCACCAAAGCAATCTTTCCGGTCAGCGGCTTAGGCTTTGGCATCCTTTGCAGTTTAGCCTCTTCCAAAAGCCAGTATTCTATATTGAATGCTTCCTGTCTCGGTAAAGAAGTATATTCAGATATGGCTTCGGCGCCTTTCATCACGTTGATTGCATTGGTATAAAACTCGGCAGCAACTCTGGCAGTTTGTTTATCTTTAGAAAACGAGAACATTCCTATCCCCGGATATAAAATGATCACCGGGTTTGCGTCCCTTATTGCAGGACTATTGTCGTGTTTGCAGGAATCGTAATATTCGCCGTACATTTTTCTATAGGCTTCAAATTCCGGCGCAAGCCTTTCCTTGAGGGCCTTCACGTCAGTCAGATCTTCATCGGGCTGCAGGTCCAGCACCAGCGGGCTGATCTTTGTGCGCAGGAAGTGGTCAGGACAACTGGTGCCCAGCGGAGCCAGTCTGTCCAGGTCATTCGAATTGATGAACTCCAATACCCTCGAATCATCTGTAAAATGACCGATCATGTGTTTTTCGCTGGAGCAAAAGCCTCTTAACAATGGTGCAATAGCCGCAGCTTGCTTCAAACGTGCAGAAACTTCTGCACTCGCTATCTTCTGACCACCAAATACCTGGCCTTTCCTGCCGTAATGGGCTTCCAGGTATTCCGCACATTTTTCAATAACGTCCAGGGTATTGATGTAACTTTCATAGGCGGTATCCCCCCAGGTAAATAAGCCGTGCGAACCCAGCATAATCCCCCTGATACCCGGATTTTCATCCAGGCAAGCCTTCAGCATCAATCCCAGCTCAAAACCCGGTTTTTGCCATGGCACCCATCCAATGGTTCCGCCAAACAGTTCTTTCGTAATCTGTTCCCCGTCCTTTGCAGCAGCAATGGCGATAGCTGCATCCGGGTGAAGGTGGTCAATATGTTTAAACGGCAAAAAACCGTGCAATGGTGTGTCAATCGAAGGGGCTTTAGACTGCAGGTCATAGATGCAATGGTTAAAAAGTTCCACCATTTCGTCCTCATAGGTCAGGCCCCTGTAGATGTTCTTTAAGTTGCGAAGCTTGTCCACATACAAAGCGGCCAGTCCGCTTCTCTTTAAAGTACCCAGGTCACCGCCAGAACCTTTTACCCACATCACTTCAGCATCATTGCCGGTCAGCGGATCCTTAGCGATGGCTTTACAGGAAGTATTTCCACCACCGTAATTGGTGAGGCGCAGATCAGCACCCAGTAAATTTGAACGGTAGATCAATAAGGCAACTTCATCACCAGCCAGTTTTGCTGCCTCCTCTTCATTCCACAAATAGCTTACGTGATTATAACTTTTCGTTTCAATTGACATTATAGTATTTATTTTTTATGATTTAACCTTTAATTGAATTACCGTAGCCAACAATAAGCACTGATAGAATAATGGTAAGGATACCAACCAGCACAGTTATTAAAGTTTTTTTGGAAACACCTTTCCATTCTTTAAGCACCAGTCCCCAAACATTTGCAATTAAAATGATGAACGCCATGTGCAATATCCAGGAGCTTGCTCCATTGCCCATTTTGCTCTCTCCCATTCCGTAGAAAAAGAATTGCAGGAACCAGGTTGTGCCGGCTAAGGCAGAAAATATGTAGTTTTTTAACAGTGGTGTAGACTTGTTTGTATAATCGCCAAATGATTTATTTCTTGCGTTCAATACCATACACCAGATGAAGTTGGTGGTCAAACCGCCCCAAAGCACAATGACATAGGTCACATTATTGGAGAACAGAAAATTGCCGGACTCCGATGGGTTCGCGGCTTTCCAGATGGCGTTTGCTGCATCGGCCATTGGCTTACCTGCTTCAATACCGAAATTAAAACAGGCACTTAACACACCTGAAACAATCCCGACAAATAAGCCCAAACCAAATTTATATTCAGTTTTAATTTCTAATCCGTGCGGATCCGTTACACCGGTGTTGATCTCTTTTTCTTTCATCATCCCCGCTTTACCGCAGATGACAATTCCGAGCACACAAACCAGCAACCCCAACAATACCATTCTGCCCCAATCCGTATGTAAGAACATGGTAAAAGTATCTTTCCCGGCCTGCGGGAAAACATCGAAATAAATAGATGGCAATATAGACCCCAGGACCATACAAAGACCAAGGATAATGCTGCTCCCCAGGGAGACACCCAGATAGCGAACCCCCAGTCCATAAGTTAAGCCGCCAATCCCCCACAATATCCCGAAAAAATAGGCTAAGCTTAAGGTTTTTCCCTCGGCGGCAGCAATGATGTCACTAAAGTTTGGAATGGTTAAATACGCCGCCAGCGGCGGAACGATCAGCCAGGAAAAAATACCACCGACAATCCAGTAACTTTCCCAGGCCCAGCCTTTCACCTTTTTATAAGGGATGTAGAAACTACCGGACGCAAAACCGCCGATAAAATGGAAAATTACACCTAAGATTGCATTCATATCTATTGAGTTATATTTGGTTTAGAAGCACTAATTTAGAGATGATGTTCTTTAAAACTGTCATGTACCATCATGGGAGATCAAAGAAAAATGAGATTATTTAAATGGAAGCTCTCCTGGTGTAGTAAAACGGCACCTCGACATGCCTGCAGGAATTGTCCAGAACGAGATTTGCAGCCACCGTTCCCATAAATTTAAAATCGGTCGATATGGTCGTAATGCCATTCAGTATGATCTTTTTCAGCGGAGTTTCATTATAGGAGATCACACCCACGTCCTTACCGATCTTAAACTTCATACCGATCACGCGCTCCAAAAGGATCACCAGGTCATCTTCCATCAGGTTGATGAATACCTCACCTTCGTTAATCGGTTCCTCAGTAATGTTACTTACAACTTTATGAGAGAACGCGTATTGATGACAAAAACGGTGAAAACCATCCAGAATTTCTTTGGGAAAATAGCTTCTTTTAGGAAAAATGATCTTTAGCGTATGATACTTGCTCAGTTGAGTACGTGCCTGCTCCAGCGCGTCGTAAATATTTTTCTCAAAATTCTCATATGCGGCGGCATACTGTCCATCAATTCCCGGAATCTTTTTATCGAGCAGCACCAGCTTTTCCTTTGGAAGCGCGTTGATGATGTCCCTTGCATACTCCTCTCCTTCTATAAAATGAGGTATGATCACATAATGCGAATAATCTTCGTTCTTATTGGTCAAAAACCGTTTAAACAAGGTAAAGTCATTGTTGTAGATGTAAAAATCAACCGAGACATCATCACCAAGTGCGGCAATAAAGGCATCATAAACGATCTTCTTATGCGCACTCAGTTTGTTAAACAAAAGGAATACCTTCAGTTTACGCTTGAAATCTATATTGGCGATATAATATCCCTTTCCGGGAACTGAATTGATCACGCCGATATTTTTCAGGTACTTATACCCTTTTTCGGCGGTATCCCTGGATATTTCCAGCTTATAGCTCAGTTCATTGATAGAAGGCAGTAGAGTTTCCTTTTTCAATTTTCCCTGCTCGACAGCTTTTATGATCGCATTAGACAGCTGAAGATATTTTGGAGTAGCCGAATATTCGTCAATAAGTATAAAATCGAAAAAGGTAGGTGATTTCATGTTTAAAAGTACAGATTTTTCTGGTAACGACAGGTGAAGAAATTGCCGGCAGGAGCCATCCGCCGGCAATAAAGCAACCTAAACATATAACTGAGAACGTTAAAAAGTCTTGATATCTTTATATTACCTGATTTCAAATTTGTATTTCCCTGCTGCAATTTCAGTTTTTCCCGTAAGCACCTTGCCATCCTGATAAGCTTTCTGTGAGCCGGTCAAAGGGAAGTATACCGTAGCCGATGAATTGGCAGGAACAGTCACTTCGTAAACCACACCCTCACCTGCTCTTGTCCATGAGGAAACAATTGCACCGTAAGGGCCGTCATGCCTGGCCTCAAAGTGATCCAGGCCGCTTACAAAATTCGGCTTCAGCAATACATTCTTAAATCCCGGCTGCTGTTCATCTGTTCTGATCCCGCCCAGTCCTTTGTACAACCATGCACCCACCTCTCCAAACATGATGTGGTTTAAGGAAATGTCACGTTTGGCATCAATTCGCCAGTTTTCATATAAAGTAGTAGCGCCGTTTACTATCCACCAGCCCCAGGAAGGATAGGTCTCCTGTGCTGCCACCTTATAAGCCAGATCCGCATGACCGTTTTCGCTTAAAGCATTCAGGATCGCCTTTGTACCCAATAAACCTACGTCGAGGTGATTGTTACCGCCTTCCACTTTTTTAGCAAGATTATCCGCCACCTTAGTTTTCATGCCTTCAGGGACCAAACCCCAGTACAATGGCATACACAACTCCGTCTGTCTTCCGTCACCGTAAATACCAGTAGCGGCATTCAAAAATTTGGCATTAAAAGCAGCTTTGATCTTTGCAGCCAGCGCCGTATATCTCTGATAATCGTCTGTTTTGCTGAGGAGTTTAGCCGTTTTCGCCAGGATCACGGCATCTGCGTAATAGTAGACCGAAGAAGTGAACTCCACCGGCGGTTTATCACTCACCGGAACCCAATCTCCCAGGCCCCAGGTGGTCAGTCCGGAAGGACTGATGTCAGTGATGTGGTCCACATAGCGCTTCATATTCGGAAAATTATTCCTTAAGATCTGGTCATCTCCATAATACAAATAAATATTCCATGGGATAAGCGCGATGGTACTGGTCCAGTCAGGCCCGTTGCCCCAGTCATAGCCCCAGCCATCAGTAGGGATAATAGAAGGCAAAACACCGTTTGGCTGCTGCTCATCCCTGTGGTCGCTCAGCCATTTCTCGTAAATGGTAATTCCGTCAAAATTATAAAGACCAGTTTCCAGAGCAATATGCGCGTCTCCCGTCCAGCCATTCTTTTCCCTTTGCGGACAATCGGTCGGATAGCCAAACAAATTGGACAGATAGGAATTATTTGTCGCAAACCAGATCTTGTCCAGCGTAGGGTTAGACGATTTGATATGGCCTGCTACCGGAACATCACTGTGCATAAAATAACCCGTAAGGCTTTCTTTGGTCAGTTGTACCGGCTTGCTGCTGGTCACCTCCACGAATTGAAAACCTTTATAGTTGAAATGCGGCATAAAGGATTCCTCGCCACGCCCGTTCAAAGTAACAATATCCACCTGAAAAGGATCGGTATCATCAGTCGGGCGGTAATGCTGGTCTATGTTGGACATATCTGCGCGCCCGTTCTTATACAAACGTTCCGCATGTTTTAACCTGATCACGGTACCCGCTTCTCCCTTTACCGTAATCTGGCTTACACCCGAAATGTTTCTTCCCAAATCAAACACATATGCGGTGTCATTGATCTTGTTGATGCTGATGGCCGGTATCTTCTCCACGTTTCTAACCGGATGCATAACCTGAGCGACCACATTGCCAGAAGGTGCAGTGCGTAACCCTGCATTTTTCCATTTGATGTCATCAAAGTTTACCACATTCCATCCCACCTGTTCCAGGCGTCCATCATAATGTTCCGCAGTATAAATACTGTTGAAAATCACCGGGCTCAAAGCTGTTTTCCAGTCGCGGTCTGTAGAGACCGTTTCAACCGTACCATCAGCATAAGTGATCCTGATGTCCAGACAGAAAGTTGGCCTGTTCCTCCACGGTGCTTTATGAAAATCCCAGACCGCAGTAGACTGATGGTTGTACCAGCCATTGCCCAGCAATACACCTACCGCGTTTTTGCCGTTTTGCAGCTGCGATGTCACATCATAGGTCACATATAATGTCCTCCTGTCATATCTCGTGTACATCGGGTCCATCCTGTGGTTGCCGACCTTTTTGCCGTTCAGGTACAATTCATACAAGCCGCCACAGGCGATATACGCCCTGGCAGATTTTATTTTTTTAGCAGCAGGAAATACTTTCCTGAAGTAAGGAGCCGGTTTGGCCTTTACATCCGTGCCATCACTGATCCAGGCGCCTTTCCAGTTTGCCATGGTCATCATCCCGGTTTCAAAGCTGGATATAGAGGAGGAGGGTTTGCCATCCTTGTCCCATACCTCTACCAGCCAGTAATATTTGGTAAAAGCCTCCAGTGCTTTTCCTTTATAAGTCACAAGGCTCAAAGAAGAATTTTGTTTTCCCGAATCCCAAACCAGGCCCTTCTTTCCGGCTACTGCCAGCGAATCCTTGCCGACTACCACACGGTAAGCAGTCTGCTTTGCCGCCAGACGTTCATCGGCCATCATCCAGGACAAGCGCGGACTGGCCGCATCTATGCCCAAAGGGCGCTCCAAATGCTCACATTGTAAGCCTGCGGGTTTCACTGCAGCAAAACCATATCCCTTTTGGGTAAATGGCAATGCAAGTAAAAGCATCAGCAAATAGCGATATCTCATATTTCGTTGTGTGTTCTGCAATATTAATTTTTGGGCTACTTCCCGGCAACCTGTGCTATCCTGCATTCAAAGTGATAAGCACCGGAACCAATTTCTGACTTATTGCTGGTTTCTTTACCATCTTTTAATTCCGCGGCAGGTAATATTACCGTTGCAGTTGTGTTTGCCGGAACCAGGACATCCAGTTTAAATATGCCGCTTTCGATCTTCCATGAAGATTTCAGCAAGCCGTATGGAGTGTTGAGCTCACCTGCAGCACTGGTGATACTGCCCCCCGGTTTGGGGCTGATGGTGATCTTTTTGTACCCGGGTGCAGATTCATCCCCATTGATTCCGGCCATGTTGCGGTACATCCAGTCACCAATGGCGCCATAAGCATAATGATTATAAGAGTTCATATCAGGTGTCTGGAACGATCCGTTTGGTTTAATACCATCCCATCTTTCCCATATCGTAGTTGCGCCCATTTTCACAGGATACAACCATGAAGGGTAGCTCTCCTGCATCAATAATTTATAGGCTACGTCATTATGGCCATAACGGGTCAGTACATGACACAAATAAGGCGTACCCAAAAAACCAGTGGTCAGGTGATTTCCATAATTTTGTATATTGGCCACCAGGCGTTCTGCCGATGAGATCCTTAAAGCTTCCGGCAGCATATCAAAATTCAGTGCCAGTACATAAGCGGTCTGCGTTCCGGAAACCAGTCTGCCGCTCGGCGTCAGGTATTCCTTCACAAAAGCCGCTTTGATATCGGCCAGTAGTTTCGTGTACTGATCTGCTTCATCCTGTTTGCCCAATACCTTTGCTGCGTTGATCAGCAGTTGGGTAGAATGCGCATAAAAAGTCTGGGCGATCAGGTATTTGTCTGTCACCGCAGCCCTGCCGTCATTGTCATCATCAGGACGGTAAAACAGCCAGTCACCAAAGTGACCACCTGAATTCCATAAGTTATTCTTTGCCACAGATGATATATAGCCCACCCATTTTTTCATGCTCTCATACTGGGTTTCCAGTATCCTCCGGTCTCCATAAGCGACATACATATCCCATGGAATAATGGTCGATACATCCGCCCATCCGGCAGAAGCACCGTCATTCGGGCCCAGCACATTCGGGATCACATGCGGAATCAGGCCATTAGGCTGCTGATCTGCCTTTACATCCTTTAGCCACTTGGTAAAGAAACCTGCTACATTCATGTTGTAGGCCGCAGTATTGGCAAATGCCTGCGCATCACCCGTCCAGCCCAAACGCTCATCACGTTGCGGACAATCAGTAGGCACATCCACAAAATTTCCTTTTTGTCCCCATTGAATGTTGTGCTGCAATTGATTTAACAGCGCATTGGAAGTTGAAAACTTACCAGTTGTTTCCATATCTGAATAGAGGGCAACTGCGGTCAGATCCTCAGGTTTCAGCTCACCCGGATATCCCTCCACCTTCACATACCTGAAGCCCTGGAAAGTAAAATGCGGCTCAAAAACCTGTTCTGCATTCTCTTTTAAAATATAAACGTCCTGCGCCTTTGCAGATCTCAGGTTCACCGTATAAAAATTACCTTCCTTGGTCAGTACTTCAGCGTGGCTCAGCGTGATCTTTGTTCCCGCGACACCTTTAGCTTTGAGCATGACCCAGCCCACCAGGTTCTGTCCAAAATCGACCACTGTCTCACCGGCAGGGGTTTTGAAGACTTTCAAGGCTTTAAACTCCTCTTTTTTCCTCACCGGAGGTCCGCTCATTGCCACCAGCTGTTCCGCCCCTTTCTCCATCGTCCCTACTCCTGTCCAGGAAGCATCTTCTTTATACCCTGTATTGGCCCAGCCTGCTTTTTCCAGCCTGGCATCGTAGGTCTCGCCATCGTAAATATCCGAAGCTACAATAGGTCCGTATGCATATTTCCAGCTTTCATCTGTATTGATCGTTTCCTTTGATCCATCGGTATATTCTACTTCTATCTGCAATAGCAGTCCACGGGTATCCCCGTAAAAGTTCTTTTGATTGTTAAAACCGATCCTTCCCTTATACCAACCATTTCCCAGAGTTACACCTATGGCATTAACGCCGCTTTTCAAAGCAGCTGTCACATCATATACCTGGTACTGCAGGTGATATTTATAACTTGTCCATCCCGGTGCAAAATAAGTATCGCTCACGCGCTGACCATTGATATTGGCTTCATACAAGCCCTTTGCCGTGACGTAAGCCATAGCAGATTTCAGCGATTTTTTCAACGAGAACTCCTTTCTGAACAGCGGACTTCTGGCGGAAGTATCTTTGCCAGAGACGGTGATCCATTTGGCCGTCCAGTCGGCAGGCTTTAAGCCCATTTGCCAGTGCTGCACAGCGCTCCACGCAGAAGTGTTGCCATGGTTATCTTTTATCCTAACCTGCCAGCAATAGCGCTTTTTCGATCCCAGTTCAGGACCATCATAAGTAATCAGTACAGACTGATCCGTGTTTTTTGCGCTTTTCCAGAAAATATTCTTTCCTTTTACAACTTCATTTTTATCTGTGCCTACCCTTATTTCATAAGAAACCTGCTTTGTATCTTTCGCTGCCGCATTAATTTTCCAGCTCATCCTTGGAGCAGTTGTTTCTAACGACAGGGGGTTATTCAGATGCTCAACTTCGAGCTCGGTAAGACTGATCTTCTGAGCAAATACGGTAAGGTTCAGGGCGAGTAATGCTGTAAGCAAAAAGCATTTAGTAGAGGTAATATTCATATGTCTTATATTCGGATGCTACTAGTATCCGCAATATTTTTCAAACGGCCGTCATGTACTGTCCTGCTGGATACCCCGGCTTATCAAAAAATCAAAAGACTAGAGTGGGAAATATCGGATTCGAACCGATGACCCTTACCTTGTCGAGGTAATGCTCTAAACCAACTGAGCTAAATTCCCTTTAATTTTCCGCCAAAATACAATTTAGTTATATAATTGAACATGTAAGTTGAGAATATTTTTTTTCCTCTCCCCTTCTCCACAAATCAACCCGACAAAATATAGGAGATTACTGACAATAATACTTCAATAAATCGTAGACTTGTCTTATCTGATTAGATACTTGTCGGAGATAAAGAATATAGAGTATGTGTTTTTCGGCCACGGCAAGTTTTATAGCAGGTACAGGTTTACTGGCAATTGGTGTAATTGCCATCAAACGATCAAAAAATACACCACAATATGTCCTGGCTTGCATACCCGTAGTTTTCGCTATACAGCAATTTACTGAAGGATTATTATGGCTCGCCATATCTGAAGCTGAATATGCCCGGTGGCGGCAGCTGGCAATGTATTTATTTTTGATATTTGCCCAAATTGTATGGCCCATACTTGTACCAACATCCATTTTATTGTTTGAAAAGGACCGTTTAAGAAAGAAAATATTATATATACTTTTAGGATCAGGCGTGCTGGCTGCACTTTACCTGGGTTATTCGCTTATCTATTATGGTGCAACGGCTACAATAGAAAATCATCATATAAAATATCAGCTGGACTTTCCATTTTCAGGAAAAGTGCTTAGAGGCATCCCCTACATGCTGGCAACTGCAATTTCTCCATTTATCTCGAGCAATAAATGGCTTAGACTTCTTGGATGGGCCCTTGCTATTTCTTATGTATTTACCGCATTTATGTACATAGATTATCTTACCTCGGTATGGTGCTACTTCGGTGCCATTTTAAGCGCCTTAATTCTTTTTATAATTAGAAAGACTTCTTATAATTAGAAAGACTTCTTATTTAGAAAGACTTCTAAAAGATTCGTCGTTTCCAGTAACCTAAAGCAGGTCGTCATTGCCTTTGGTTAACCAAAGGCAATGACGACCTGCTTTCCTTTTCCCCTTTCCCCAAGTTTCAGCGGGCGAATTGTTGTTCTTAATTTGTTGTGAGAGAAAAATCGGGCGTTCTCAGAGAATACATAGGGCTCTGTGCGCTTTTTCAGCGCGCTAGGTCCAGTATTCGAAGAGTAATGCCCGATTTTTCACAAATTACTGAACAACCGTCGCCAGCTGAAACTGACTCGTACTCACTTCCTTTTGATCAGCACTCAGGAACGACAAATACGGATAAACCGTATCCCCACTCCACATCGCCGGCACCGCCAGGTCATAAGACAAATCAGACCTTACTGCGTCACCAACCGATACCGCCCATCCCTGCTTCGACGGATTGTAAACGATCAGCACCAGCTGATCAGTGGGTCCGCCTTTGAAAGGCGCAGGAACAGTCGCCGACCATGAAAAGTCCAGCTGCGCATCAGTAGAACGAAACTAACTGCACTTACTATTGTCACAGTAATAATAAATAACCCCCTGTATTCGGGAATCCAGCTTTCCGGTTTATCCTTGTAAAAGTAAAGGAAAGAGAAATAATAGAATCTGAGGTATTTCATATAGTTGTTAAAAATAATAAACAACATACCAATAAACAATAGACTAAGCATGCATAAACTACCAAGGATTAGAGGCTATATAAGCCCAGCGATCTCCTTCAAAAAGGTAACACTAACCGAATCTCCAGCATCATACATAAAAATGGCTTTTGGTGAACACTAGATCTAAAAACTTGCTAACTATAGTCTAATTATTTTATATTTAAAAAACTAATTAAGATGCTTAAATTTAATGTTAGCTTTCAGTTTCAAGTTCGATAAAATCTACATTGCACTCTTCTGCATCTGCTGCGTTATAAGCATCGCAGGCTGCAGGCAGGAGAAAAAAGCGAAAAAACAAGATCAGGAAAAATCTAAAGCCATTAAAGAATGGAACAAAACCATTCCCGGCAACTTTAGTGCGGAGCAAAACAGATTCCTGGATTCTATGGAAATAGATAGCTTTATCAACAAGTATCCCTTATTTCAAGCTTACGCCGCCTCTATCCGCGAATTTTATGATGGTCGTAACCTTGCCTATGCATGGTATGCTGATAATCGGTTGATAGAGCAGGCGGGAAACCTGGCCGACCGTGTAAAAAATCTTAAGAATGAAGGCATATCTCAGGAAACCCCTTACAGAAATATCCTGGATTCGCTGTTGTATGCCAAAGCAGCGGGGACACCAGATGTGAAATTGGAATTGATGCTGACGGCCAATTATTTTGTTTTTGCAAAACTAGCATGGGAAGGTATGGACCCCGCCATCAGCAAATCTTCGCAATGGTATCTCCCAAGAAAGAAAATGTCTTATGCATCTTATCTGGACAGCCTGATCAGTGCTCCCCAAAAGGCATCGAAGACGGCTGCACCAGTATACAGGCAATATGACCTCTTGAAACAGCATTTGTCTCACTATCGGGACCTGCAAAAGGAAGACCCCTCATGGACTCCCATCACCAGTACTGTCAAATCTTATAAACCGGGCGATTCGTCAGTGCCAATAGCTGCAGTAAAACAAAGACTTTTTAAACTAGGTGATTTTAAGGGCGATACGCTCAGCTACGTTTATGACGAAGCGCTTGAAACCGCCACAAAACAGTTTCAAAGCAGGCACGGCCTCCCCGCCGACGGGGCGATAGGTAAAGGTACGCTGGATGAAATGAATGTACCGCTAACTAACCGGATCAGGCAGATCCTGGTCAATATGGAACGATGCCGCTGGCTGCCTGTACATATGGATTCTGTGTATTTAGGGGTCAATATTCCGGAGTTCAAGCTGCATGTATATCATTCAGACAGCCTGCTGTGGAGCTGCAACGTAGTAGTAGGACAGTCGGTGCACCGCACGGTTATATTTTCGGGTGATATGAAATATGTGGTGTTCAGTCCTTACTGGAATGTACCTGAAAGCATCGTCCGCAATGAAATCATGCCAGCGATGAAGCGAAATCCGGGTTATATAAAAAGTCATAAAATGGAGATTACCGGGTATAATGGCGGAATCCCTAATGTACGGCAAAAACCAGGTCCGCAAAATTCATTGGGTCTTGTAAAGTTTTTATTTCCAAACAGTTACAACATTTACCTCCACGACAGTCCGGCCAAATCGCTTTTTAATGAAAGCTCGCGGGCATTCAGCCATGGCTGTATCCGGGTAGGCGAGCCATTTAAGCTAGCGGCCTTTCTGCTGCAGAACTACGACAACTGGGACGAACAGAAGATCAAAAGCAGCATGAACCGGGGCGTGGAGCAGTATGTAACCCTGAAGCATAAAATACCAGTCTTTATTGCTTATTTTACAGCTTTTACCGACCGCAAAAACCTGCTTAATTTCAGAAAGGATATTTATAGCAGAGACGATGCGCTGGCAAAAATGCTGATTGAGGATTAAAACTTTAACTTGACCCTGAATTGTAATTGAATTAATGCAGTGCCAACTGCGCTTGTCCAGTTTCTTTATTCCCGATCGTCATGGCTATAATTAAGAAATTATTTACAATAGATTTTACAACATGTCGATTTTCCCTGCTTTACTGTTTCTGCATTTAACAGCGCTCATTATGATGGCCGGCGCTACGCTGGTTGGATTTGTCAATTACCGGACGTTCTGGAATCTTTTTCATCAGGAAAAGGTACAGGCGACAGGTGTACTGGCTGCTTCCGCCAGGTTTTCAAGGCTGAACGGAATTGGTGCTGCGCTGCTTATTGTCACCGGTGCCGCCATGATCGCCCTTACGCAGGGGGCTTTCGCAAGTCAGCTATGGTTCAGGATAAAAATTGTCTTTGTTATCCTTTTGATCATTAATGGAGGTTTCTGGGGCAGAAGGCTGGACACGAAGCTTGCCAAAATTACCAGTGCCAGGGTCCCGGTCTGGGATGAACAGGCGCTGCGCTTAGAAGGTCAATTGCGGGTGTTTTATTTGATGCAGTTCGCTATTTTCTTAGTTATCATTTTTCTAAGTGCCTACAAATTCAATTAATTGATCTTATAAAAAACAATTGATAAAAACTCAAATTCCATTCTACAAATCAGAACAATATATCAATATACTGTTCTGATATTCAAATACTTGTATCTAATAAATTTGTTTTGGAAACGTGTTTTTATTCGCTAAATCTGTATATGTTTGCCGCAGCTAATTATTCATAAAACAGGCAACTATGCAAACTGATCAAATTATCATTTACCAGACTACAGACGGACAAACAGCAATTGATGTAAAACTTGAAAACGAAACGATTTGGCTTAACCTGAATCAGATTTCGGCATTATTTAGCAGAGATAAATCGGTTATTTCAAGACATCTTAAAAACATCTTCGACGAGGAAGAACTAGATCATCAATCAACTGTTGCAAAAAATGCAACAGTTCAAATTGAAGGAGGTGTCTCTAAGGAACGTGTTATAGAATATTTTAATCTCGACGTAATTATCTCTGTCGGCTATAGGGTCAATTCAAAACGAGGAACTCAATTCCGTATCTGGGCCAATAAAGTGCTCAAAGAATACCTTGTCAAAGGCTATACAGTAAACGAGAAACGTCTAAAAGAACAGGCCGAGCAGTTGACCAATCTGAAAAACACGGTAGCCTTGCTAAGCAATGTCATTGAAAACAAAGAGTTAACCTCTGACGAAGCAACAGGTCTTTTAAAAGTGGTAACAGACTACACTTATGCCCTGGATATACTTGACAAGTATGACCACCAGGCGTTAATCATAGAAGGAACTACTCCAAATGAACTATTTATCTTAAATTATCTCGATGCCAAACATGCAATACTAGATCTGAAAGAAAAATTTGGTGGTGGTATGCTATTTGGAAATGAAAAAGACGATTCATTTCAAGGGTCAATTGGTGCCATCTATCAAACATTCGGAGGTGACGACCTGTATCCAAGTGTTGAGGAAAAAGCAGCAAACCTTCTATATTTTGTAGTAAAGAACCATTCCTTTTCTGATGGGAATAAACGTATTGCCGCTTATTTATTCGTTTGGTTTATGGACAAGAATGGAATACTGTATGCTGACAACGGTTCTAAACGCATTGCCGATAACGCCCTGGTCGCGCTCACACTGATGATCGCCGAAAGCAAAGCGGAAGAAAAAGACATTATGATAAAGGTGATTGTAAACCTGATTAATACAAATAATTAACGAATGACAGTCAAATAGTATTTAGAAAATAATCCAGCAATGGAATATCAAATAACTTCAGAAAAACATTATCACGAAACAATGATAGTGATCTATGATCTGATGAACGAGGGTGAAGCAAAAAATTCGAGGACGCAACCAGTTAATAAATGTTAAATAGCTATGGTAATTTGGCGATGTCAAAGAATCTTTAACAAAAGTAATTAATTTATTACCTTTGAGACTATGCTATGAAATGTAGTGAATTGTTTAGATTGCTACATAAAGATGGATTGGTAGACATTCGACAGAGCGGGAGTCATGTTATATTAAGACATCCAACTAAAATTGGGCAGATAAGCATCCCAAATCATGGCGGTAAAGAGATTAAAAAAGGATTATTAATTGGGATATTAAAACAGGCCGACATAAAAACAGATAAAAGATGAAGAAACCAAGAATAATAATGACGGTCATCAAAGAACAAACCGGATTCAGTGCCAGTGTAAATTTAAACAATACATTTATAGGAACGCAAGCAGAAGACATGGAAGAGTTAAAAGTCAGCATTATTGATGTATTGAACTTATCATTTGAAGAACAGAAGATTACGTTTGACATGGACGATATCACATTAAAGCCGGATTTGCCAAGTTTCTTTGAATTTTACAAAGTCATCAACGCAAAGGCGCTAAGTCAACGTATCGGAATGAGCCAAAGTTTACTATCTCAATACATTAACGGCATCAAAAAGCCATCACAAAATCAAACCAAACGCATTTTACAAGGTGTTCAAAGGCTGGGCCGGGAATTGACCGCTATCCAATTTTTACTTTAAATGGCACGATCAATTAGGAAAACCCCAATTTTTGGGATCACAGCTGCAAGTTCAGAAAAAGCTGACAAAAGACGCTGGAACAGAACATTCAGAAGAATATCAAAGCATAAAATAGCAATTAAGCAGGACTTACCAGCGAAAATAAATGCCATCACCAATGTGTGGGACGGGAATAAAGATGGCAAACACTATTGGAAAGACTATTCGGTTAAAGACATGCGCAAGTAATGCTATCTAAATTCCTCCTGAAAATCCTTTTCAAGAAATGGGCAAGTCAATAAGCGGTGATGAAGGAATTGCAAAACAGAGAATCCTCCGCTATGCTCACGGCAATGATTCTGACTACCCGGCAATTATTAAAAAAGATGAAACCAAAGCTCATTAAAAAGGGTTAAGAAGTCAAAGGTGTTAACTAACTAGAATCAGAAATCATGAACAACAAGGTCTATATTTTAGCGGCTGTAACTGCCGTAATGGCGTCGTGCTCCTCACCGGACAAGCGGGTGGAAACTGAAGCTGATACCACTCTGAGCACGACGGTCAACGATACTACAAATAAGGATAGCACTGCTAAAGATGTAGTTAATGCCACGGGCAGCATGAATGGCAGCAACAACAGCGGTGTAAACTCCAGTGATGGTAAACCTCAGAAGGCCGATACCTCTGCCGGCCGCAATTAAAGAAACATCGTATGCTTATCAAACGACTTTATTTAATCGGTGCATGCCTAATGGCATTGCTTTCACCAGTTCATCTTTCAAGGCCTTCGGCGGACACCTACTGTCGGCAACAGTAGGGACAGGTTCATTGGAAATAACGGTAATCGTACATGATAAAAAATTGCAGCGTAAAATGGAAGAGCCTTTGGGAGCTAATGTATTGCAACTGCAGTAAGCACTATAAAAGTTTTTCCATGTAGATTGTACCTTCCACTAGCCCTAGTCAAATTTGGTTAATATTAATTCCATTTGAATATTGCAGCGCGCATACGGTGTTGACCGCCCCACAACTTTTTTAAAGCCCAGTTTGTGATATAGGTTGATCGCGGGTTTTAGTAAGGTATTGCTCTCCAGATAAAGTTTTGATGCGCCCAGGCCCTTTGCTTCTGTTACTACTGCCTGCCCTAGCAACCAACCGATGCTTTTACCTTGCACATCGGGCGAAACGGCCATCTTTGCCATTTCATACTGGTAATCAGGATCGTCCATCTTAATGAGCGCACATATACCTACTGGCTGCTCGTTATATAATGCCACAAAGATTTTTCCTCCTTTATCGAGTATATAAGATTTGGGATTGTCCAATGCTTTGGTATCCGCTTCTTCAATTTCGAAATAGGTAGAAATCCATTGTTCATTAAGCGATTTAAAAGCAGTTTGATACAGTTCGCTATAAGGAACGATCTGAACATCTTTGCTCTCCCGAACCTTGCGTTGCTCCTGCACTCTTTTCAGCAGTGATTTTTGTTCTAAAAGAAATTCCCATTCTGCCAGCGCTTCCCACAGGTTGTGCCGGGCTTCATTGATGATCCCTTCTATTGCAGCATCTACATCTGCTAATTGCAGTGTCAGCTTGTCGGAAAATGATTTACCTTTTTTAGTTAGCGCCACCACATTGCGACGTTTGTCAGAAGATTTCTGATTTTCCTTAACAAGCCCGGCATTTGTCATTTCTCTTACAATCTTACTAACGGAGGGTTGAGAATGCCCAATTTCAACTGCGATTTCCGTGATGGTTTTTTCGGTGCCTTGAGCCAATACAAAGAACACCGGAAACCATTTTGGCGCAAAATCCAAACCATACCATTTGTATATTTTAGCCGCATCATCGGTAATCATTGCACTAAACAACCTCAAGCGACTTCCCAGGGCAGATTTACCCGTTTTCTCAAATATATCCATTTATCATCACCATTTACATAACTAGTTATGCAAAATTAGGAATAATCTTTAATAATGCAAATATTTGATTTTAGGGTGGAAGAATTATAGCATATGATTTTGGCTGTTCCGCAGTAGCAACAAGATCTATCCTGATGCAGAAAATCCGCCAACCGGCTATCCACTAGTTTTTAATTTTAACCAATGTACAAGGATACATATCCCGAATGTAAAAAATACCATCGAACATATCCGTCCACAACCCAGAACAGGCATTATGAAACGATCCTTTCATGAAAAAATATGTCTTTGCGCTTGGATTTTCTGTCCGGAACTGTTTAAAGTCAACGAAAGCGTATGGTATAGTTTCAGGTATCCAGGTTTCGAAACTGTTTTTGACAGGCGGCTGCACAGTAAATTTTTTGTCGTTGGTAATTCTACCTGCGGTTCCAGTTCTAGAATTAAAACCCAAAACATAAGTCTTTGCGTAGAGCTGTTTATCTGCCGTAAAAAAATCACCCATATTTCTCCATTTCCAAACCGGATTGTCCATTAGTTTGGGGTTTTTAAGAATGTGGATATTATGCGCCCAAACAATGATTTTCTCATTCGGAAATTTATATTTCAGAAGCCATCTTAAATTCTCTGCCATTTGTTTATCCCTAATTTCTAGGTAATCATTGCCCTTGCTTAACAATGAAATCTCACTCTCCGCATTGGCCTTTAAACTTTTAAGCAGCATCATTTCAAAAACTGCGGTATCCACTGTCGAAAGTTCGTTGATAATTTGTTTCAGTGCTTCCTTAAAATTTCGTTGTTTTTGAATGTCTTTATTATATTTTATTGAATCGATAAAGGAATAAAAATCTTTCTTGTACTTTCCCGTCCCCGTAAATTTTACGTGCTGTCTTTTTAGAAAGCTGTCTATGTAGATTTTCAGGTTCGCCAAACTATATGTTCCGTGGACTTGACTATCGAAGCCAGTTATTACAAGAGACTTATTGTCCTTATAAGTTTTTGGGATATAACTGTAAAGCAGGTTACCGCACTGTTCACATTTAGTCCATATACTAAAAATATTGTCAGGGAGGAATCCATCAATGTCAGTCCTTGTTTTGGCCAATCGGTCCCAACCTTCGTTGAGCGCAAAAAAGTCACTCTCAAAGGCCAAAACGTTGAATCCCTTCTGTTCATGAAGATATTTGATCAATCTTGTCTTAGCCAAAAAGGTTGGCGCATCACCATGGTCTTGTTCGCCCAACATTACAATCCTGGAGTCTCCAATCGCTTTTCCAATGGCCTGCAAATCAGAATAATCAGTTGAATCGGGCGAGATAGTCCGGATATCAACTCGATTTTCTGTTACAAACGTCTTAATATCTTTTTGTACGCAAGCGGAAAGGGTAATTACGATGAAAGTGAATAGCAATATTTGTTTTAACATATTTATGCATTTGATCATAAAGAAAGATCCGATAATCCTTTCATCCCAAATCGAGTCAACCTACAAGATAGCATTAATACCAGCACGGTACAAATGAAGCCTTTTCCAATATCGTCCACACCGTGGACGCAATTGAGTTGGGGTCGAATTCGACTTCTTTATAAAGTAGGCTGGGAGCAGATCGACCTCTATGCCATTCTTCCCATCATATACAACAAAACGATTTGGGTCTTTAATGACGCCCTTTAATCGTTTATGATTTGTCGATGACTTTAGAAAACCCACTTATTATTTAGCCTTCTCTTGTGGGTCCAATCCTATGTTCAATTCAACTTAACCGGATAATCACCGGATAACTGCCAATACAATACTTAAACTTGTCAAAAATTAAATATTTAGATAAGCCTGATACACCAAGCCGCCTTATTAATTATTTCAGAAAATGAAATTTAATTCTAAAAAACAAAATACTATATTTGTATGGTCATCATTTCAAAGACAGTAATTGGCACTTTCAATAAGATCCATCCTGATGCAGAAAATGCCTTAGAAGACTGGTACAATGCAACTAAAAATGCTGACTGGAAAAACTTCAATGAAATGAAACGAACTTTTAATAGCGTAGATGCTGTAGGGAACGATAGGTATGTCTTCAACATTAAAGGCAATTCCTTTAGACTCATTGCTTTAATAATTTTTAAAGTGCGAACGGTATTCATTCTTTTCATTGGGACTCACAAAGAATACGACAAAATTAATGCTAGTCAAATAACGTTTAGAAAATAACCTGGCAATGGAATATCAAATAACCTCAGAAAAACATTATCACGAAACAATGATAGTGATCTATGATCTGATGAACGAGGGTGAAGCAAATCTCACCGATGCAGATATAGAAAAGCTACGTATACTAACCGTTGCTACAGAAAAATTTGAAGATGAAGTTCTTGGGTTGAAACCAGTTAAACAGCCTGATTCAATTTCAGACGTATTAGAATTATTTATGTTTGAGCATAAAATTTCTCAGGCGAAGCTTGCAGATGAATTAGGTATAGGGAAGCCCAAGCTATCTCAGATACTTACCGGAAAACGTAAGCCTGATATATCTTTTATAAAAGCAATTTATAATAAACTTAAAATTGATCCAAAATTTATTTTAGACCACATCTAACTGTGTCACCCTTCAAACAGGAAGCCGTGGTGGAAACATGAAGATAGCTGGAATACTTTAAAAAAGTTGACACCGATCAGCGCGACGATTAGAAAAACGACAGAGAAAAAAGACATCAGGCAGGAAACTACCTGATTATTAATGGATTGTCAGTAAAGAGTCATATCAGTTTTGGTATAGATATGTTTAACAATTCTTGTCGTTTCTTAAACAGAGTAATTAATTTTTTTTTAAGGATTAGGCCGCTGACGGATATCGGCCGGCCTAATTTTTTACAGATTAATATTCAATTTTTTCAAGGAAAGTAACTAAAACTTTTAGAGGTAGAATCTATTTTAGCAAAGAGAAATACTAAATGTTTATGATAACTTTCTCATTACCATTGTATTTTGTTAATTTGAGTTAAGCTGGCCGAAGGTGCCGGTAATTGTTATTGTCCAAACCAATATTCAGCAAAACCCGAATGAACACAATTCTAAAACACCGGATAACAGCTATTGATTTCCTCAGAGGTGCGATCATGATCATTATGGCCCTTGACCACGTGAGGGACTATTTATATTCCGGTTCTTTTTTCTACGACCCGCTTGACCTTACAAAAACAAGCGGCATTTTATTTTTCACCAGGTGGATCACTCACTTTTGCGCACCGGTATTTATGTTGCTGGCAGGAACCTCCGCATTTTTAACCGGGCAAAAGAAAACTAAAAAAGAACTATCGCTCTTCCTGCTAAAAAGAGGGTTATGGCTGATCTTTCTGGAAATGATCGTGGTCAATTTCGCCTGGAACTTTAATATCACCTTCCCCATGTTCTTTTTTATAACCATATGGGCATTGGGCGTAAGTATGATACTACTGGCGGCGATAATTCATCTGCCCATAAAATGGATCCTTGGTATTTGTTTGACAATAATAGCGGGCCACAACCTTTTAGATGACATTCATGTGGCAGGTAATTCACTGCCGGCTTTCGGCTGGTCGCTGCTTCATGACCAGCAGTTCTTCACCTGGCATAAAACAGTTTTTTTGGTGGGCTATCCTATAATTCCACTAATGGCTGTAATGCCGTTAGGGTATTGCCTGGGCATGTGGTATACCGCAGACTACGATACCGGCAAAAGACAAAAAAATTTGCTGATTCTGGGCGGTTTGGCTATCGTTTCGTTTATCATCCTTCGCTATGCGAATGTTTACGGAGATCCGGTAAAATGGGAAGTACAAAAAAATACTTTGTTTACGTTCCTTTCATTTATTAATGTCAGTAAGTACCCCCCATCACTGCTATATCTCCTGATGACACTGGGCGCAGCCCTTTTATTTCTGTCATTTACAGAAAAACTAAGAGGAGGTGTTGTGAAAGTGGTTTCTATATACGGCAGGGTCCCCATGTTTTATTACCTGATCCATATCTATGTGATCCATTTGGTAGCGATCGTCGCTTCAGCACTTACCCCCGGACAGGACTGGAAAATATGGATACTGACCAAACCGATATGGTTTACAACCGACCTGAAGGGTTATGGATTTTCATTGCCTGTGGCATACCTCGTTTGGATAATAATAGTGATCGCCCTGTATCCTTTGTGCAAACGCTACGATGCCTATAAACAATCCAACAAACAAAAATGGTGGCTGAGTTATTTATAAATGTTGCGTACATTTTGCCAAGATTGTAATGCTGTTATGGTCTCGCTTTGGTCCTATTTATTCGACACGGTTTCAACATCCTCCCGTAATGGTTGCAAGATGGTTGGATGGTCCGGCGGATTTTGCAACCTTGCCGGAACGTCCGCTTGACATTGATTTGGGAAATGGAGGATTATAGTACCATAATAGCCGCAATAAGGGAACAGCGGCGTAGTACGATCCAGTTCACGAATCGCAAACTTGATTTCCTTTTGTCGTTTTAATTTTGGCTTATATAAATTATAAAAACCATGGGTACATTAAATAACGGTCCTTTCGGTCATATAAATGGTCGTGTCGGCAATCTCGTGAGCTACACCTTAAAAGGTAAAAACGTAATTCGGACTGCAGGTAAAAATGCCAAGCCTCCAACGCTTGCCAAACTGGCCAATTACCAGCGGATGAAAGTGACCAATGCATTTTTGAAACCTACGCTCGCTTTGCTAAATCTTGGCTTTGCTAAAGCCGTTGAGGATACGGATCGTAGTGCTTATAACGAGGCGGTTTCTTATCATAAAAAGCATGCCTTGCAGGGTGTGTATCCGAATATCAGTATGGATTACAGCAAAGCAATGCTCAGCAAAGGTAATCTCCCTCCGGCAGTTTCTCCCGCTCTTAATATTTTGTCGAATGGTATTGAATTTACTTGGGAAATGCCAGGCAACATTGCCCCGCAATGTCTGAACAACCGGGCAATGTTGCTGGTTTTCTTTCCCGAAGGAGTAAATGCGACTCGCATACCCAGGGCAGCTATAGAATTAAGCGGCGCGAGAAGGCATGAGTGCAGGGATTTTATGGCCTTGACTGCGGCAGAGTTGGGGAAACCATTTGAGGCTTATATTGCTTTCATCGCAGATGACAGGTTGAATGTGAGTGATAGTGTGTGGGTGGGAGCCTAGGATAAGCTAAAAGGGTAAATTTTTGTAAAATGCCGCTTTTGTTAACCAAAAGCGGCTATGTTAATGGAGGATCGTGTCAATAAGGGCGGTTATCCATTTCGAAGAAAAATGGTTATGTTAGCACTATAACATTGTCCCTTCAAAAAACAGGATTAACGATTACTAATGACAATAACAAAACTCACAGCGCTGATCATTATCCTTGCCGTAATTACCTCCTTTAAGCCCCGGTACGAAAAGGAAAGCGAAAACAAAGCGTTAAAAATATTGATCATCAGCGATTTGAACGCTGGTTACGGAGATATGACCTATAGTCCGGATGTGGCCGCAGTGATCAGCAGGATAGCAGTAATTAAGCCGGACATTATACTATGCGGTGGTGATATGGTAGCCGGCCAGAAAGCTTCACTTACAGCAGAACATATTGCTAAAATGTGGGAAGGATTTAATCATACAGTCTTAAAGCCTATCAATAATCTTAAAATACCTTTCGGCTTTACATTAGGCAATCACGATGCTTCACCCAATTTTTTAAAAGACCGGACTGCTGCTAAACAGTTCTGGGACGATAACATCAAATCAACCCGCCTTACTTTTACAGATCGTATCCATTACCCGTTTTATTTTAGTTATATCAAAAACAATGTATTTTTTATGAGCTGGGACGCATCCGCAGCTAAAATAAAGCCCGAAGTGCTGGAATGGATGAAAGAACAGTTAAAAAGCAAAGCAGCAAAAAATGCCAGGCTGCGTATTTTGCTGGGCCATTTACCGTTATATCCAATCGTGGCCGACAAAAACAAACCCGGTGAAGTAAATGACAATGCCGACTGGACGCTTAATTTCCTCAAAGAAAATGGTGTTGATCTGTACATCAGCGGCCATCAGCATGCTTACTTCCCTGCGCATAAAAATGGTATGCGGCTGTTCAACGCCGGCTGCATTGGCAATGGGCCCCGTCCTATTCTGGGTCATACTGAGTCCGCAAAAAAAGCCTATTCAATTATTGAAATACCTGTAAAAAAACCTGAAGAATTTAAATTCGATGCCTTTACACCAGAAAACAATGCCTCAATAGCTATTGGCAATCTGCCAGACTCTGTGACAGGATTTAATGGCGTTATCAAGCGTATCGATCTTCCCTGAATCCTATTTTTCCAAACAATTTAACGGCTTGACAGTTAAATAATATCAGATCCTTTTGTTTATGCACGCAGAAAATATCATTGACACATTAAAATTAACCGCCTCAGCTTCTGGAAAATACACGAACATGATCCTTGACAGGGCCAACAATCACCTCATCCGGCTTAGTGTAATGACAGGACCATTCTACTGGCACCGGCATCCCAACTCTGACGAAACATTCATGGTACTCGAGGGTGTTATGGCACTGGATCTGCTGAACACCACCCTTGAATTGTCTCATGGCCAGATGTATACTGTACCAATGGGCACCATTCATAGAACGAGACCAATTACCGAACGTTCTGTTAACATCACTTTTGAGCTGGCAGATATGGAAACTATGAGGGTTGACTTTTAAGAAAAAAGGGCGGATTTCACAGTTATTTGTTTGTACATTCACGATTACAACCATAATTGAACCATAATATGAAGATAAAACTCATATTTATCATAAGACTTTCTGTATGTATCTTGCTAATCGCACCCTTAAAATCGACCCGGGCGCAATCTAAAAGTGACGAAAAAGAAACCTGGATGCTCACCTACTTTCGCCAGCGTTACCCCACACGTATTGAGATCAATGCAAAAGGCGAAACGGTTGAAGTACCTTTGCCTGATCCCATGCTGGCAGCGCAATTGCACATTGCTTTATCAACAGACGGCCGTCACTGGACTCCGTTAAATGATAACAAACCAATATGGGATCAATTTATGCGTGACCAATACATTCAACGCGGACCAGACGGGCTCTGGCGGTTGATCGCAACAGGCGGCGGCGGTGGCGCGGAGAACCGTAAAAAATTTGGACCAAGTTGTCTCTATGCAACTTCAAAAGATCTGATTCACTGGAAGGTAGAAGACTACCTGCATTTGATGAAAGACCTGCGAAATGAATCCGGTGACCTGGTGAGGAACATCTGGGCTCCGGAATTCTTTTATGATGAGGCCAATAAAGAGTATACGCTCTTTTGGTCATCCACCTTTAAGGATGCGGGCTGGAAGGAGAGCCGGTTGTGGTATTGTAAAACAACCGACTGGAAGACCTTTACTCCTGCCAAAGTATTGTTTGCACCGCCCTATTCCGTAATTGACGGAACGCTGCTTAAGCACAAGGCAACCTATTACCTGTTTCACAAAGAAGAAGAATTTGGAGTTAAAACCGGTGAACGACGGGGGATTCGGCTGGCAACATCCAAAAACATAGAGGGTCCATACAAAATCTATGAAGGGCCACTGAATAGCGGCCAGATCGCCCCGGTAATTACGGAAGGGCCAAGTGTAATGAAAGACCCTGTCAAACCAGGATGGTTATTGCTATATGATTATCCAATGGTTGACAAATATGGCATCTCATCGTCACCTGACCTGCTTCAATGGATCATTGAAAAGGACATAAGTATGCCGCCAGATGCAAGACATGGCAGTATTTCGCGGCTGACGCCAGAAGAAGCAAAAGCCTTGCTTAGAGCTTACCCGGATGTTAAATAGAAATCAGCTCATTTTCTATTCTATGTATCGCTTTAACTGTTTTAAAGAAAGAATCAGGCGTAACAGAAATGGTGTCAATGCCTTCTTCCACCAAAAATTGTGCGAAATCCGGGAAATCCGATGGTCCCTGGCCGCAGATCCCTACCTTCACCCCTGCCTTTTTGGCTACTGAAATCAACGTTCTTATCATGATCTTCACTGCCTCATTGCGTTCATCATAAATATGTGCGACCAGGGAAGAATCTCTGTCCAGCCCCAGCACCAACTGGGTCAGGTCATTTGAACCAATGGAGAATCCATCAATGTGTGCCGAGAATTCTTCAGCCATGATAATGTTTGACGGTATTTCTGCCATTAAATATACCTCCAGCCCATCCTTTCCCCTTTCCAGGCCAAATTCCTTCATGGTATCATACACCAGGAGCAGCTCTGTTACCGTGCGGCAAAACGGTATCATGACCACTACATTTTTTAAACCCATTATTTCACGAACTTTCTTTATAGCCATACATTCCATTCCAAAAGCTTTTTTATATTCTTTTGAATAATACCTGGATGCCCCGCGCCATCCAATCATCGGATTTTCCTCCTTCGGCTCAAAGTATTTGCCTCCAAGGAGGTTAAAGTATTCATTGCTTTTAAAATCCGAGAATCTTACAATTACCTTATGATTAAAGAAAGACGCCGCGATCCGGCCAACGCCGAATGATAGTTTCTCGACAAAAAAATCTTCACCGTTCTTAAATCCTCTGATGTGATCTCTGATCTGTTTCGACAGGATTTCATCATTCAGGTTTTCATGCTGCATCAGCGCCAGCGGATGGACCTGGATATAATTATTGATAATAAATTCCTCCCTGGCCAGTCCGACTCCTTTATTTGGGAACCGGGAAAAATGAAATGCCATTTCGGGTGAGGCAACATTAAGCATCACCGGCGTTTTTATTTCCGGCAGGTCATCGAGATCAAATTCCTGCTTTTTAAAGGCGATGACGCCGCTGTAGATCAGTCCGGCAGAACCCTCTGCACAAGACGCTGTAATGAGCTGTCCCTGCTGCAGAATGTCTGTAGCATTACCGCAGCCCACTATGGCAGGCACTCCAAGTTCGCGGGCCACAATGGCCGCATGGCAGGTTCTCCCTCCTTTATTGGTAATGATGGCAGACGCATTCTTCATGATGGGCTCCCAGTCGGGGTCAGTCATATCGGTCACCAGTACATCACCTTTTTCAAATGAGATCTTTGAAATGTCCGCTTTTGCGGTACCCATCAAAATATTTACTCTGCCGTTTGCTATTTTGTCACCGACAGCAATTCCTTTGAGAATGATCTTTTCCGACCTTTCTGCATCATCAATGGCATATTCGGTTATGGTATTGAGCCGCTTTCTGGAATGAATAGTTTCGGGGCGGGCTTGTACAATGTATAACTCACCTGTATTCCCGTCAACCGCCCACTCCACATCCATAGGACACCAGCACTGTTTAATTGCCGAATAATGGTCTTCAATTGCCATTATCCATTTGGACAATTCCAATACCTGCTCATTGGTAATGCAGAACTGGTTTTGCTCCTGCTCAGTGCTTGCGACTATCTTTACCCTTTCTGCCTTCGAATTGCCATAAACCATTTTTTTATCTTTTATTCCTATCCTCTTTTCTATAATGGCAGCATAGCCTTGTTTAAGAGTTGGCTTAAATACGATAAACTCATCAGGTGATATGGCACCCTGTACCACCATTTCTCCCAGGCCGTACGATCCGTTAATGATGATCACATCTTTAAAACCACTTTCAGTATCGAGGGAAAATGCAACCCCTGATGCGGCGAGATCTGATCTAACCATTTTTTGGATGCATACAGAGAGCCCTATTTGAAAATGGTCATAGCCAAAACTTTGACGGTAGCTGATGGCCCGGTCGGTAAACAAGGATGCAAAGCAATCCTTAATTGCCTTTAATAACGGTTCCATTCCACTAATGTTCAGAAAGGTATCTTGCTGACCTGCAAACGACGCATCTGGTAAATCTTCCGCTGTTGCAGATGAGCGTACTGCAACATCCACATCATTTTGGCTGTAGACTTCAGACAACGCATTATACGCATTTCGTATTTCAAAGGAAAGGCCAGCCGGAATTGAGCCCCCGGTAATACAGTCGCGAATCTTTTGTCCGCCTGCCGTCAGTGATTCCATATCAGACAGATCAATCCCATCGATCAGTTGTCTGATGTGTTTGTCCAGTCCGTTAAATTCAATGAACTCTTTATAGGCCTGTACAGTAACAATAAATCCTCCGGGTATCTGTATGCCGAGACGCTTGAGGTTCTGTATCATTTCTCCCAGGGAAGCATTTTTTCCCCCGACAATTTCGATGTCGTTTATTCCAACCTGCTGCAGGTTAAGTATTAATTTTTCTGATTTCATATCATCATTAAATAATACGGCAAAGCTATAGTGCATAGCTAAGTGGGTGATACACAATAATTACAGATAAACGATACTTTATTAGGTTATGGCAATCTCTTTATTAATCTTCAAACTCTGTATTTCTTAAGCTTTATGTTCAATTTTTGTCTTAACAATAAAAAATAAATCCTATAGTGCTTAGTCTTAATATTTTAACACATTTTCACACTTATTAATAACAAAATGCTGCACATTTGAGGAAGGAATAATAATTACCATCATGCGAATCCAACTCAAAGAAAGACCGGGTTTTCAATTTCCCCTGAAATTCAGACCGATCATCAGCGATACAGCTGCATATCTTTTGCTTGCACTTTTCATGTATACTGCAGCAAGTAAAATATTAACGATCAATGCTTTTTCGTCAACACTGGCCAAGTCACCTATAATTGGCAGTTACAGTCTTTTTGTGGCATGGTTAATCCCGATAAGTGAAATAGTCATCAGCCTCCTGCTGATTATAGCGGGAACCAGGAAACTGGGTTTATATGCCTCGCTGGCACTTTTGGGCATATTTACGATTTACCTTGTTTATATGGTTTCGTCAGGAACAAAATTACCCTGTCACTGCGGCGGGGCCATCAGCACCATGACCTGGCAGCAGCACATCTGGTTTAATGCAGCATTCCTGCTAATAGCCGCTATCGGGATCAGATCGTACAAGAAATAAAGAATCATCCCTGTAATACAGGAAAAGCGCCCGGAACCTGTCAAAAGAAAACCAGGCAATATACATAACCTAAAATTTACAGTATGAACAACATTAAAAAAACAGTATTGGGGATGCTCATCGCAGTGCTTGCATTTGGCATCAGTGCGTATACCACCGTCAAGAACGGGGCGATCGTAAGGTATTACAAAACAGATATGACTTATCCAGCGGCTAATAATCCCAGTGGCTATTATTATTTTTCTGACAACAGGTGTGAAGTAGGAGGCAATTTATGTTCTGCTAAGTGGAACATAGGAACAAACCCGCTACCTGCGGATGGAGATCCCCTGCCATTAATTGGAGTAAGCTTCCAGTCAAGCACTTCGGGTCATTTTGAATAACACCAGATAGCAGAGGGCGCGGTGAGTAACCCTCTGCCTATCTCTCATTCTGTTGTATTTCACCAAGCCTGATCTCCTGTTCATCAATAGGCAAGATATATCTCCTGTCTCCCGGCAACAATTTATAGACCTGGTCATTGAGTATCCTTGTTATCGTAACCGTAAACCTGCTGTCCTTGTTCAACCGTCTCAGATCTCCCCACCTCAGCCCTCTAAATGCCAGCTCTTTTCTCCTTTCTTGAAGTATTATTGATAGTGCTGTGTACTGATCTCTGGTTACAACATCCTCGTAGCCGCCCTTCCATCGTTTTCGCAAAAGATAGTTCAGATCTGCAAGTGCAGCAATTACTTCTCCTTTCCTGGCTTTACATTCCGCCCTGATCAGGTAGAGCTCATCGGTTGCCAGTCCTCCAAACAAACTTTTATCTCCGCTGTAATTGCCTTTAAATGTCACCCCGCCACTAGCAACCGCTTTGAAAAATACCGACCGCCGGTAGTCATTGGCTGCATAGGCCGCAAACAAAGCAGGTTCTACGATCAGCCTGGACGCATTAAAAATGCCATAACTAAATGAACTGTGAAAGATGACCTCCTGGTTAAACAGCATTGCAGGATAGGCAGCGTTAGCATTAAGTGTGGCATAGTCCATCAACTCAGGCTGAATCTGCAAAGCAGAATCGGCATACAGCGCTGCCTGATCATAATTTTCCATATTCAAATAGGTTCGGGCAAATAATGCAAACACTGCCTGCTTTGATGGCCTGGTCTTGTAAAGCGGCTTTATGTCAAGCAAATGACCTGCTAATTTCAGATCCCCAAGGATCTGCCCGTATGTTTCCTGAAGGCTTGAACGTCTTACCCGGATGTTTACATTGTATTCAAGTCTCAGCGGAAGCCCCAGATCTGTCTTGGCTGATGCTGCTCCGTATGTCTTGCAATACTCCTGTGCTAGATTGAAAAAATCAAAGGAACGAAAAAAAAGGGCGCTCCCTTTGACATTATCCCAGGCTTGACGGTCTGTTTCAGCGGGTTTTATTTTTTCAATCCCCTCTAAAATCAGATTGGCATTTAAAATCCTCTTGTATCCATTCTCCCAGTCTGCACTGGGCTCTCCTTCATAAAAACTCTCATTTGGCCCCCAGATATATGCAGATTTTTCCTGCTTCAGAAAAAGGGCAGCCCAGGAAGCATTGCTAATGTAAAAATCACCTGATGAGATTTCGGCCAAGCCAGAAGATTGTGCAATATTAAATAACTCGCCACTATTGTCCAGCAATGCCTGGTAGTCCTTAATCGTTTTTGGCACCACCAGCGATTTGTCCGGTTTGGCATCAAGCCACCTGTCATTGCAGGACGGACAGACAACCAGCGAGCCGAATGCAATCACAACAAAGAGTAAATGCCTGTAATACACTAAAATAATTCTTTAGGATTAATACCAAGTGCCTTTGCGATAGTCAGAATGGTGGTCAGTTTTGGATTGATCTTCCCGGTTTCAATTCTAAAAATCTGTGAAAGTTCAATTTCTGCCAGATTAGCCAGGGCTTCCATTGACAGCTCTTTTTCTTTCCTTATCCTCCGAAGATTATTGCCGAAATTCTTTAGTTCCTCTGACTCATTCGATTGCAAAACCATATTCAAAGGTGCAATAGGAGCAGAAATAATAATTAGGCAGATATGCCTAATTTATGTATTATTATCCAATATTTTGGAATTAAAAATTTGCTTTCAATCCGAAAGCGACGCTCCTGGGCTCAGGGACAACAAACCTGTTGCTCATAGATGGGACAAGATCCGGGTCCAGCCCAAAATCATTTGCCTTCCAGATGATGCCCAAATTATTGGCATAAAAATAAAGCTGTATTTGTTTCACTGGTATTCCCGGCCAGTTGCTCCGGTCAAGATCGAAGGCCAAACTAATGTCCTGCAAGCGGATGTGGTCGCCCCGGGCAACCGTCGCAGAGGAATTGTTATAAAAAGCATCCCTGAAATTATCATCGCTGTAAACACCTAATGAGGGTACATTGGTAAATTTTTCATCACCTGTTTTTTGCCAGCGTTCTGCAAAATCAACATTCATACTTTTCTCAATGCTGAGATTATACATCCCGTAATAGTTCACGGAAGGCTTTCTGAAATAGTACCCGAACTTATAACTGATATTAATTCCCAAACTAAAGCGGCAAAAAGCAAAAGTATTGCTGAGCCCCCCAAACATCGTTGGTCTTGCAGAACCATGATATTGTATGTTCGCTATCGTCGCACTATTAATGATCTCATGGTAGTCCCTGCTAATCTCTCCTTTTAAATAGCCTCTGGGATCCCCATTTAAAGGATCCAATCCGGTCGATTGATAGCTGTAAATCCCATAAACAGGTCTGTTCAGCACGGGCTTACTGCTGGTAAGTCCGACATAATAAATCCCACCCGGTTCGATCATATCATAAGAACTCACCCAGTCACGCACTGCAGAAAACAACAGACTGGTCTTCCAACCCAGTTTGCCACGAAAATTCTGCGCAGTAAGCACAACGTCAATACCCCTGGCCTTCATCTTCGCATAGTTACCCCTCAAGGTAGAGATGCCTGTATTGGATGGAAATGCCTTATCGCCCAGTATATCAGAACCCTTTTTAAAATAATACTCCAGCCGCCCGGTAAATACCTGGTCTCTGAGTTCAAAATCGACTCCAAAATTCGCAATCCCTATCTTCTCCCATCTCAGTTCAGGATTACCAATGCCAAGGATATTTGCGTATGGCAACCCGGTATACGTATCGAGACCAGAGTACCTGAAAGTAGTCACACCAGTGGTACTCTTGTCCAGGTTTCCATTGTACCCGTACGAAGCACGCAGTTTTAAAACAGGCAGCCAGTCCAGGCGATAGAAGTTTTCCTTATTTACATTCCAAAGTCCTCCTGCCGACCACAAAGGCACGTACTTCTGATTGGTTTTCAGTCCAAAGTAATTAGACCCATCTATACGGGCACTGCCCGACACGGTATATCTGCCGTCATAAGTATAAGCGGCATTTGCAAAGGACGAACGAATTCTGTCAACCTTACCCAATTTTTCAGAACTTTCGACAATGCTCCCTGTACCGGTAGGGTTCAGGTTAAAGACCGTGGTCGTATCTACCGCAGATGGAGTACCTCCAGGTCTATCATAACCATATTTAAATAGCTTGTCCAGGTCAGATTCAAACGAAGATATTTCATAACCAGCAATAGCAGAGATCGAATTTTGGGCCCAGTCTTTTTGATAGCCCAGCTGAAAACGCAGGTTATTCGAAACACCCCTGCCATCCGCAGTATAGAGGATTCCTCCAATGGGAATGTTGTAGCCGGATACCCCGCCTGCAGTCAAAACAGCATACTGGTTAATCAGGTTCCTCGTCTGATAATTATCAATTCCATTGTATTTAACCGTTTTCTGATCAAGCTCCTGATATTGATATTTCACAGCCGCACTTAGCCCCTCAATAAAAGTGTACTTCAATCCGCTATTTATCCTCACATCGTTATTCGTTATTTTAAACGGAGATTTACCCAACTCATCCAGTGGCCTGTAGGACCAGTCCAGAAAACCCTTGTCCAGGACAGCTTGCTTATAAGCGGCGCTAAAGGTTCTGTCAAATATAGCCGCCTGTCCATCTATATTTTTAAACTGCTTATAGGGTTGAAACTGAGTTGCCGAAGCTTCACCCATCGTACTGTCGACCCTGGACAAGGACCTAATATAATATACCCCGGCCTCAATTTCCAGATTTTTGGCAGGCATGAAAGTATTCTGGCTGTTCAGCGTAAACCTGTTATTATCATTGGCGACCAAACTGGACAACCTCTGATCATAACCGGCAGAAAAAAAATGGCTGCTCCAGGCCGAACCACCGCTCAGTGACAGCGCGTATTGCTGGGCAACCTGGTTGCGGTAAAAATACTTCAGCTCATCATTCCTGATGTCGTTGCCCCGCAGGACATTCAATTGCTGGGCGGTCTCAGCTGCAGACTGTCCCTTACGCTGCCGGTCCAGGATCTGCACCACCGGAGACACCACCGGATAGCGGCTCACGTCAGACAACGCCGCATCGTATTTCCCGTGATCAAACAAAAAAGTTTCCAAATCGATAAAATCCGATGAGGAGATATAATTGGGATTGTAAAAAAGATCAGGCTTGGCCGAAACACTCAGGTTTGTATTAAAAGCTATGTTTAAAGGCCGGTTAAACTTCCCTCTTTTGGTATCAATCACAATGACGCCATTTCCGGCCCTCACCCCCCATATGGAAGCAGCGGCGGCATCTTTAAGCACTGTAATGCCGGCTACATCATTTGGATTGATTGAATTAAAATCACCGTTAAAAGGGAAATTATCAAGAACGATCAAGGGCTGGTCATTGGCATAAATGGTACTCCTGCCACGAATGGAAAAATCAAAATTACCCGGATAATTATTGACCGTATTCTTATTAAAAAGTAAACCTGAGGCAATTCCCTCCAGCCTGCTGAACACTTCGCTGCCCACCCGTCTGTCCAATTGCTTTTTGTCCACCACAGCGAAGCTACCCGTCGCCCGCTCTTTCGGTATCTGCTGATATCCTGTACTTACAATTTCAACCTCGCGCAGTTCATTTGTTACCAAAAGCTGTCCGCCGGTGTTTTCTGCAGCGGTCAGTTTCTTTTGCGCCAGACTGATCGATTTCGTTTTATCATTAATGAGATATTCAATCGAAAGCCCGTCAAATACTTCTTTTATAACTTCCCTGGGATCAGCATTTTTGAAATCAGCGTCAACAAGCTGGTCGCTGTCTATCATGTCTTCGCTCCAGACGATCTGGTATCCTGTTTGCTTTTGAAGTTCTCTAAATAGCCTCGCGAGCGTTACTTTTTTCTTTATGTAATTTAATTTCTGAGCAGACGCACACACATTCAGCAGCAACAACGCCGATACCACAAAAGCTGTAATCAACCGCATTATCTACTTACTTTCCCGCTCTGAATTAACACTGATTTATTTCTTCCCTTAACCATTTTTCAACCCTGGTTTCATTTTTTGAAGATACTGATTAAAAAAATAAAAAAGCAATGCCGATAATTATTATAATGCCGGTATGCTAAGTCTATGCTTTGGACAGGCAGCGCATTATTTTTTTGAACAGTTCCTCCGGGAGAAAAGGTTTGGTCACAACATCAGTGAGCCCGGCCTGTCTGATGTCGGCCTCTATTTCATTTGGAAGGTTAGCTGTAAGCGCTATTATTGGTATGGTTACCCCATTGGCCCGCATGGTTGTTGCTGATTCGTACCCGTCCATCAGCGGCATTTGCAGGTCCATTAAAACCAGTTTGTGCCTGTTCAAATCTATAGCGGTTAGCGCTTCCTGTCCATTAACGGCGACATCGACTACAGCCCCCCAGGCAGTTAGAAAGTTTTCTGCAACCAGCACATTCATAGGGTTATCTTCTACCAGGAGGATGGCTATACCATTAAGTGGTTTTTCTTCAGGTAATGGCAGCAGCACATCAGGGTTGTTTTGTTTGACAGCATTTAAGCTCCTTTCAAAAATTTGAGTGAAATAAAATACAGAACCTTCCCCTTCTTTGCTGTCTAAATGCAGGGCCGCTCCCTGAAGTTCTAAAATCCTTTTGCAAATGGCAAGCCCCAAACCGGTGCCGCCAAAGCTTCTTGAAGTCGATGAATCAGCCTGGGTAAACCGCTGAAAAATAATTTTCTGATCCTCAGCTGAGATGCCAATGCCTGTGTCCCTGACGGCTATCTTTAAGATGAGGTGTTTTTCCGTGCGGCTTTCGATTTTGACACTTACCGATACAAAGCCTTTTATGGTAAATTTTATTGCGTTATGGACCAGGTTGCTCAGCACCTGAAAAGTTCGCGTGGGGTCACCCAGCACATGGTCATGCAGGTCCGGATCAATTTCAAGGGTCAGCGCAATATGCTTATTTTCCGCGTCTGCTTTAAGACCGGCAACCACTTTATCAGCGATACCAGCCAGGTCCATATCTATATGCTCAAATGACACCTTACCGGCTTCAATTTTGTTGTAGTCCAAAATATCGTTTACAATTGTCAGCAAATGATTTGCGGAAAAAAGCATCACGTCGAGTTGTTTCACCTGGTCCTGACGCGGATCATTCCTTAGCAGCAAATGGCTCATGCCGATCACTGAATTGAGCGGTGTACGGATCTCATGGCTCATGGTACTCAGAAATTCACTCTTTGCTTTCAGTCCCTGCTCTGCCTGCTGCCGGGCTTTTTTTAGTTCAAAAGAGACTTTGTGGGAAAGAACCAGGGATTGCAAAAAGAAAAAACCAATGTATCCGATAAAACTAAGGCCCTGCATCTGGGGAATGACAGACCAGTAGTGAAGTAAAGCAATGGTGAAAACAGACATCACTGCCGCCGAACTGGCAAGTGCATAGACTGCTCCCGGGCGTTTCTTTTGATAAGCCCTGAAATAAACATAGGGCGTATAAACAATACAAAAAAGCATGATCACCAGAAATGGATTGATCAGTTGCGTGAAGAAAGCAGGTGAAAGGAAAACTGAAGCAGCTGTAAATGTAAAGCACATCAGGCTTACAATGACAACAGCCTTTTTGCTGACGTCTTCCGGATATAAATAAAGGGTATACAATCCGAACAGGCCTACACCCAGAAATAAACTGATGTATTCAAGACGGACCGTAAAGAACCAATCAAGATCGGGCATGATGGTGTGAAGTACGTAATTGTCTATACCAATGATGCGGTAGCAATAAACTATAGAATACAGAGAGAATAGCAAGATCGCTTTATCCCGGTTGCCAAGCAGGTACAGTCCAAGAAAGAAAAGGCCACCCATGAGTAAACAGCCGGTCAATATAAGGTCAATTGCCGCCGATTGCTGTCTTTCCAGCTCCATCGCCGTTTTTTCGCCTATAAGAATCGGTTTTTTTATCCCGCCCTTATTATGTACAAAATTCGCTATCTGCAGAATCAGGCGAAGCGTATCCGTGTCATGATCAACATCAAATGCCTGGTACTGCCAGTGGGGTATAAAGCCTTCGGCTGTTGTGCTCACTTTTCCATTAGCTGCCAACTGCTTTCCGTTTACAAAGAGCCTGTAGGCAGTATAGGCGTCGGGCATAGCCACCCGCAGCTGTTTCCTGTTCTTTGGCAGCAGCACAGTAAGTCTATAACTGGCATAGCCAAATCCTTTCCACATAAAAGGGAATTCGACCAGCAGCCCGGGCTTACCAACCCGGTCGTCAGGCCCAAGAAGCCGGTGCCAGTAAAACTCCCATTCTCCGTTGAGGGCGACCTTTTCATCGAAAGCTTCCCGCCGCAGATCCAACAGCCCGCGTTTTGCTTTAGGTACCGTAACAAGCCCGGCTGCATAACCATCGAACATGACGTTACTTAAAAGCAACAGGAAACAAATACGAGCGAGAGTCATGATCTTCATTAGAAATTATTAAGTGTTTAATTTGCTAATAATAGGGAGTGCCTAAAACAGTTGATATCAGCTGCTAAGATAAAGGATTAAAGAATACATGTGCTGTGACTTTTCATCAAATACCCACCCTACTATGATCCAAACCTGTCGGTATACTTATCCTCGAGAAAAGGTTTGAAAAAAGGGGTTGAATTGGATTCAACCCCTCAAATAACCGACCATAGCTGGCCTGGCTATTTAAATTAACGCTCTCGATACAAAAATATATAACTTTTTGCGAATTACACAAATCGTGACGCAAATTTTTTTATTTGGCAAGCCGGAACACTGCTATTTCAATATCCGTTTTAATACTTCTTCTTTTTTCTGTCTGGAGATTGGAACCTGACTGCCGTCTTCCATGCTAATATAGCCCCCTTCTGTCTTGACATAAGACGAGATCTTACGAAAATTGATCAAATGTGACTGGTGTGTCCTTAAAAAATTATACCCTTCCAGCAGATCCTGATATTCTTTGAGTGTTTTGCATACGAGGTGCTTCTTATTGCCTTCCAGGTAAATGTGCGTATAGTTACCCTCGGCTTCGAGCCTGATGATCTTGCTGAGCGCCACAAATTCGATCTTGTCTGCCAATGGTACAGCAATACGCTGTTCGTCCTCGCCACGGTCTATATTGGCTATCAGCTCTTTCAAGCGCTGATTTTCTTTTTTTGGATTAATTTGCTTTGAAGCCGTCGCTACAGCGCTGCTCAACTCAAGTATATTGATTGGCTTTAGCAGGTAATCAATTGCGCAGACTTTAACTGCCTGTATGCCGTAGCGGTCAAACGCGGTAACAAATATCACTTCGAAATCCTGGCGACCATTTAGGGACTTCAAGAGGTCAAATCCTGAAACTTCGCCCATTTCTATATCCAGAAACAGCAGATCGGGTTTTAGCAGCGCAATTAATTTTAAAGCCTCGGCAGCTGATTGTGCTTCAGCGATGACCTCAACTTGCGGACAATATTCTTTTAACAGCTGGCGTAAATTCGCCCTGCTCTTCTTTTCATCATCAACAAGTAGACATCTTAACGTGCTCATTAATCAATTGGGATTATTAGTTCGGCAGTTACGCCAGTGTTATTTTCATCTAAATTACTGTTTAATGTAAGTTTACCATGAGCACCATCCGCATTTAACAAATTCAGGCGTTCGTTCACCAGTTTTAAACCAAAGCCGCTGTGTGTTTCCGTCGCAGAGTTTAAGCCTCTCCCATTGTCTTTAACTGTTATATTCAGGCAGTTTTTTTCTTTTCTGATGCTGATTTCAAGTTTACCTGAGTTACCTTTTTGAGCCAGGCCATGTACAATTGCGTTTTCCACCAATGGCTGAATGATCATGCCCGGAATCTCAATCAGGTTTGCATATACTTCTTTCTGAACCACTAAAGTAAAAGTAAAATCAAAACGCAATTTTTCCAGTTCACAATAAAGTGTAACGGCTTCAAGTTCGTCAGACAAGCTGATATATATCTTTTCTGAATTATTTAATACCCTGCGCATGAGCAGGGAAAACTTCTCAAGATAAACATTGGCTTCTCTGTACTGGTTATTATTAATTAGTGACTGTATAGAATTTAACGCATTAAACAGGAAATGCGGGTTCATCTGCGAACGGATTGCTTTGATCTCCAATTCCTTGATCTGCCGCTTGATGGCTTCTTTTCTTTTTAGCGAAGTGACACGCACTTTATAGATCCAGAAGAAAATCAAACTTGCAAATAGGATGGAGCTTGCGCTCCATCCTATGGTTTTAATCAGTTCGGCCCTATCTTCCTTACTCATGGTTTTGGGGGCCAAAGCCTTTTTGATAGCCTCTTCAAAAGCTTTGTCCTGAGGTAAATGTTCCGGACTGTCGTCAATATTGTCCTGTATGATGCGCTGCTCCGCATCGAGAACAAATGTTTTGACATCCCAATTGGTAAGCAGTACGACATCTTCCAGGTCATCGTTGTCCCGCGTCACTTCAACATAAGTAACCTGCGGAAGGTTTTTGAGTTCTTCTGCCACAGCAGACGTCGCAAGCCCATCTTCTTTTAATTGGACGATCAGGAAATGGACCTTATTAGGATCCTGTTTCTTAATCCGCTTTAACAGGCGTTTCATTTCATCCGGGTAATGAAAATTAAATGTCATGCTCAACACCTTCCCTTTAAACTTACTGATGTCCAGCGGGCGGCCATCGGCAAGTCTGATCTTCTTTAACGGAAGCTTGTTTCCCGGTGCCCATGCAGAAACCGCCCTCCATTTATCCTTGACTGCATTGGTAAGCGTCGTGTCTCCGCAATTGTTGATAAAATCGTTGTAATAAGGTTTTAAACTCTGGGCATTTTTCCAGTCGTTAGAGCGCAATTCATTTTCAAAAGCCTCTGCCAGTGTCGCATAAAGCGGAAAGCGTCTCAGGTAATTCAAAGACAGTACATAATCACTCAGGAAAAAACCATCGCTGCCCCCATTGAGCTGCCCAGCCTTAAAGGACAGATAAACATGCAATGAATTGAGAAATGAGTGGTACCATCCGGCCTCATTGTAATCTATCATCAATACCGGGAGGGTGTCAATCCCTTTAAAAAAGTTCAGAGGAAAATCTTCAAAGATCACAGGAGCTTCCGGACTGGCCTTAAAATTGGTCTTTGATAGAAAATCCAGTTTTCCGTTTGCCTCCTCGAAAGCAAACTTTAGCTTATGGTATTTCAAAACTCCAGCTGGCAGTTTTCCGAGATACTGCATGACAAGTTGCTGGAAAGCGCTTTCATCCAGCTCCTGAGCTTTCATAAAACTTTCTGCCGAAAAGGATTTCGTACCGCGGGAAATTTCAGGGGTCTTCATTCTTTGGGCAAACCTAGCTACGTCCAATCCAAATGTGGCCATTTCTGCCGCGTTTCCGGCGAACCGCATAGTATTGGCAAAGTCGTTCGCATCAGCAGTAATATGAAGCGTATCACCTGGCTGAAAAAACAGAGGGATACTTAACTTGTTTATATTTACCATCACATCAACTCCCGCTGAAGCGGGTACATTTCCGCTTCCGGCCGTTTCTTTATAGGGATAGCTATATTTCAAACTAGCTTGAGATCCCTCGCTGAGAAAAGCCGTAATCCGGAAACTGCCATCTTTAGAAATGCGAAATTCTTGCTCCGTACCCGGCAGATACAGATCCAGACCGTCCCTCATCTGCTGGGTCATATTACTGATCTTACCCTCCAGCACCATGTTATCGGCCAGCGGAAATGTGGCAGCCGGAAGCAGGAAGCTAAGTCCAGAATCCTTATAAAGCCTGCCATTGTCCCAGTCTTTTTCACCGCTGGCGATCGCCTCCAGAATGATTTGTGAAATTACGCTTGCTGTTTCTGCATGAACAGGGTCAGATTCCATTGATGTCCCCCCATATTTTTTCCGTGTGGTAATCTCATTGAGATTTATTTTTGGAAAATCAGACTGAGGTTTCATGCTCAGCACCTTACCGGTTTTATCGACCTGCGTTAAGAAACAGGGCTTAACTGGCTTTTGCGGAATGCCCTGCTGATAAGGCGGGTAGTAGGAATCATAACCCAGAGAAACTTGCCCCGGGAAAGAAAGTATGACCCTGATCCGCTCAAAAGTCAGCATATATTGTCTGTCTCCTTTTGCGTTAACTTCCTTTAACAGGTACTTGAGGTGATAGCGCCAACTTTCATTATTGGTTTTCCTTCCGGTATCCGACACAAGGACTTCAAACCAGTCCCCCGGTTTCATTTTTGAAAACACATCGCCTTTCTGTGCGAAAAGCAATTGCGGCAGCCAGATCAGTATAAATACTGCAAGGCTCAAGAGTTTTTTCTGTTTCATAATTTAAGATTTGAAACAAAAGAGCAGAAAGAAAGCGGCTAAAATCGGGTTCATTGAGCAGACTGCAGTTATGGCCGATTATTCAGTAAGTATTGTAATGTTTCTTTTCAATTCAAAGCCTGGTAAGTAAGCGCTCTGAACTTTTCTACCACATCACCATGTGAGCTGCTTTGGAGCTGACGGTAAAAAAGCAGCACCATCTTTTCCTTCGGATCTACCCAATACGAAGTCGCAAACGCACCTCCCCAGCTAAAGGTCCCTGCCTGGGCGGGCGTATTGGCGCTGCCTTTTTCTGTTATGATACCAAAACCCAGGCCGAATTTATCATCGCCCAAGTTCAGATCACCAACCTGGTTCATCGTCATCATCCTTACTGTGTTCCGTCCAAGTAGTCTTACGCCATTGTATTCACCGCCATTCAAAAGCATCTGCAAAAATATCGCATAATCCATAATGGGCGCATTCAGGCCGCCGCCGCCGGAATAATAGGTACTGCCCAGCAGGGGATAATTTGACGCAGTCGGTGTATTAAAAATCTTATTTCCTCCTTTAATCAGTTTTCCCTGCGGATCTTCTGTATACATGTTTACCAGCCTGTCCTCTTTGTTTTTAGGAACCGAGAAATAGGTATCTTTCATTCCTAATGGCTGAAATATCCTGGTTTTAAAGAACTCGTTCAGGCTCATGCCCGAAACTATTTCTACTACACATCCCAATAGATCTGTGTTCAATCCATAAGTAAACCGCTGTCCGGGCTGATGCATCAAAGGCAGTGTACCAAGACGTGTCATGGCCTCCAGCAGCGTTCCTTCTTTCACACCGAGCCCAGCGGTAATATTGCTTTTTGCATATACGGCCTTTGCTTCCTGCGATCCGATCTGTGCATAGCCCAGTCCTGAGGTGTGTGTCAGCAAATCTTTGATCGTGATTTCCCTTGCGGCCGGAACCGTAGTATAAGTAGTGTCTTTGGCATTGAACTTATCCAGCACAACTGGTTTATTAAAAGAAGGAATGTATTTTGATACCCGGTCGTTCAACAATAGTTTTCCGTCATCAAACAGCATCATGATGGCAACGCTAGTGATGGCTTTGGTCTGCGAGGCAATCCGGAAAATCCCATCTTTAGGCATTTTTTTCTTTGCTTCGATGTCGTCATAGCCGGCTGCATTATAGTAGGCTATCTTTCCATCCCTGATGATGAGCGCCACAGCGCCGTTCATCCATCCTTTATCTGCCCATTCTTTCATTGCTCCGTCCAGTTTGAGTAACCTTGCAGATGAAAACCCTGCATCTTCAGGTGATCCGGTGGAAATAACTTTACTTTCTTGGGCAAGAACCGGATAGCCTGCAGTAAGATTAAACAATAAACAAACTATAAAAATTCTTTTGAGCATAACGGATCGGTTTGGTATCCTAAAATAAGGAAATAAACCGGTCAAGTCCTAAGACCTGCCGTTAAAGTTGTAAAGAGAAACTTCTTTCCATTTGATATACCCTAATTTGTCACATTGCTCAGTTACCATTGAGGTGACATTTTCAGGCACATCGTTTACGATTTTCCAGCGGATGTTGTATTTGCTGTTGTAGCTGATGTAAATCACCACATCTTCAAACATAGGTTCCACTGACTTCAGGTCCTTGAGGTGAAGACTTTCAAGTTCCTCAGCCAGACGTTTAAGCCTTTCATTCATTACTTTTGCCAGCGGAACGGCCGGCTTTGCATCAGGTTCTATAATTGGGAGTACGGTAACTGTCATCTATCTAATATCTCGGAATACTACAAATATTAGCAAAAGTAATCAATTCCTGAATAGGAATTGACACCAATAGGTAAATAAGTTAAAAATATTAAGTTAGTCTTTTTTTAAAATGGTCACAGGCCCTGACAATCCGGACTTTAACAAAGGCGATGTTTTACTATAATGCTTTATTGTAGTAAAAGTATACCTGCCGCTGCTGCGTGGCAGACCTTTACTCAGCCATTCCGGCCACTGCCCATTTTTTATACCGTCATCAGGCAGAAATTCGTCACCGATTAACCTGTTTGGCCATAAATTGACAACTTCTATTTCTAACTGGTTGCCTTTATTCCTGACTGCAGTGCTGATATCAACGCGCCATGGAGCAGTCCAGAGTACGCCGAGATCCTTTCCGTTTAACCTTACCCTGGCCAGGTTTTTGACTTCTCCGAGATCTAAAAACAGTTCCTCTTTTTTCCCTGAAAAATTCAGCGGCAGATCAAAGGTCTTTTTATAGACCGCCGTGCCCGAATAATACTTAATGCCCTTATCCTCATCTAAGGTCCAGTCATGCAGCCTTTCAAAATCTACAGTCCCGGGCCCTCCCCATTTGGGATCAAAGAATACTTTCCAGTTACCTTGCAAAGTGCTTGCCGTGCTCAGCGATGCAAAATTTTGGGCTCGTTCCGGCCCAGCATTTTCATTTTTTGAAAATACCACAAAAAAGCTTTGATAAGGCTCAAATTGCAATGGTATAGTTGTCATTAGTCCTTCCGTGAAAAATCAGGCAATTTACGGATGCTACCCGTCTGTGCATCCCAAAGCTCGGGAACATCCCCTTTTACACTCCTGAAAATTGCATTTACATTCACCCGCTGGTCTGAGCTGTTGGAAACAAAATATACATCCCGGCCTGCAGACTGGCGGTGTGTATACCTGACGGGTCCGTCAGATTCAAAATCCTGCGCTACCTCCATCGATTTCAATATGGAGGCCGTGAGTTCATAAGCCGGATAAAGGTTGTCCAGCCTGGTTTCCAAAGCGCCGCCATACACCACTTTCCCTTTTTTGAATGCTTTTTCAGTTTGAATAGCAGGAACATCAAGCGATCCCCACAACTCTTTAGCCATATCTTTAACTGCTACATCAAACTCCGGGTAACCTCTTAGCCCCAGAGATTTAACCGGCTGGGAGCCAACCACTACTGCACCCGCAGCTAACAGATCCCGGATCTTTTCCAGTAACTTCGGCGTCATGGTCTTCACGACAGGCAGGACTAAAATGCGATAGGATGCCCCACCCGGAAATACGATCCGGCCATCTTTTACTGAGGCATTGTAAAGCTGTCCCGGCGCGCAGCCGTCGAAATTATAACCTTTTCTGTCAGGCAACATCGCTGTTCCCGCCAAAGCAGACAATGGTGGTCTGAAAACATGGGGTGAGCCTTCCGGAGTAAGATAAAGCACATCGGCGACAGTATTTCCCTGCTGCAGAATATATTGGGATCTTGATAAATAACGATGATAATCACCTACCATTGACCACCAGGTCTGGCTCCTGTCCCAATGCACACCATAAGGTCCCATTGTCATTCCCGGTTTTAAGGAATCAGGCAGCATCTGGTTTTGAAAAGTATGAAAAACAAACCTGTTTATTCCCGTAGCAAATGCCCAGTCGCCCTGGTTTTTCATGGATGCAGGATGCTGTTTCCAGCCTTCACTGCTTTCTGCAGTAAATGCCTCTGCCGGCACCAGGGACCGGCCATTCACATGGGCAATCGATGCAGCTTCAATGCAGCTAAATGAAGTATTATAACCAAACTCCGCGCTCCAGAATTCACACATAGGCACATCGGCCACCGCGCCCAGTTCCAGGTCCGCATTGGGGTTCATGTCATAAGGTTCAATAGACAGGCTCATTCCATTGCGGTGAGCATATTTTTTAACGTATCCCGCATGATTTTCCAATACCAGTTCCTGTGAAGTTTGCCTTAGATCCCATAAAAAGCGTTCACTTATTTCCACGCTCTCCACTACATTCCCGGCATAAACAGGATAATAGGGAAGTGGATCGTATCCTCTTCTTTTTATAAATTCTTCTCTAAAATGCCCGGTCCAGTTCTGGGCACCCATTTCCCAGCTGTCCATGTGCAATCTCTTCAATCCGCCGCTTCCGCCGGCGGCCTTCTTCCCGATCTTGTTCAGCAAGGTACCGATGTACTGATCCAAATGATGGCTGATGGCCAGCGTGTCAAACTTGTCTGCCTCAAATCCCAAGCCCGGATATGGTGCCGGCCGGGTAACCGCACCGTTATTGCGCAGTCCGTATCTGACAATAGTCCATTTGCCATTTGGTACATCCCAGTCAAGTTCGCCATTTGCCTGAAGTTTACCGGTCAGGTCTATCACCTTTTCCTTAGAAATGACCGAACTGGCAGACACAACTTCAAAGTCCGTCAGCGACGGCAGGTATTGTTTGACTCCCTTAGCGGAAGAATATGGCGCACGGTAATAAAGTGCTTTCTCTTCTACATCTTTTATTTTCGCTGGGGATGATGGTGTTGGGTAAGCGAGCACAGCTACGTCCTTATAAAAATCATTCCATTGCTTTTTTAGCTCCTCTGTAAAGCCCCCCTCACCAAAATAGGGCGGCATAGGTTTTGGCACAGGCAGCATGATCTTCTTTTTATTGTCGCCATCAACCTGAACAGCCGCAGCAACCAAATGCTGCATAGATTCAGATGCTTTTACCCAGGGCCCGCCGCTTCCCGTCCAGCCCGGACCTATGCCCAGGGTCATTTCAATGTTCAGTCTTTCACATTCTTTAACGGCATGAACAAAAAGTTCCTGCCATTGCGCACTCAAAAAATCAACTTTTCCTCTGGGCACACCAACATTGACCTCAAGAAACACAACACTGCTGAGCCCGGCCTTTTTCATCGATTCCAGATCTGCAGTTATGGATTCCCGGTTCAGGTTCCCGTCCATAAAATACCAGTAAACACCAGATTTGGCTGAGTCCGGTGGATTCAAAAATCCGGACTTCAGATCTTTGGCAACCACAGCAGACGGTTTAACTTTTTTACTGCAGCCTGCTGACCAGCACACGCAGACTGCAATAAGCAAAAAGTAGAATAGCTTTCTTTTCATAACCCAATTGTCTTTCCTTGCAAAAAGGATCCATACAAAACTTTTTAACGAATATTCAGTTTGAAGCTAAATATAGTTTATTTTTACATACCTGATTTATAAAGTTCAACTATGAAGTTCAACCCCTTAGCCTTTATCATCAACATCGCTATACCACTTATAATCGGGACCGCTGGCGGCTTTTTTACCGCCCATTCTGTTAAGACCTGGTACCCTACACTGGCAAAACCTGCGTTCAATCCGCCCGACTGGATCTTTGCACCGGTATGGACTACACTGTATATTCTCATCGGGATCTCAGCCTACCTGATCTGGCAGAAAAGAAAAGAGATTGTGCATTTCCCGCGCACGATTGCCATTTATCTCATGCAGCTGATCTTAAACCTGATGTGGTCTTTCATTTTCTTTTATGCCCGTCAGATTGGTGTCGCGCTTGTCGAAATCGTGCTGCTTTTGGTCATCGTCATCATCAACGCCGGGGTATTTTACAAAATCGACAAAACTGCAGGACTGTTGTTTGTTCCATATATACTATGGGTTGGCTTTGCTACCCTCCTTACTGCGAGCATCTTTAGCTTAAACTAACCATAAACCCCGAAGATGTGATCCGTATAATGAAACTGCTGATACTTGTCCTTACCCTTTTTGCATTGCCCCTGTATGCTCAAAAGGTTGGATTGGTATTGAGTGGCGGCGGAGCCAAAGGGTTGGCACACATTGGCATTATAAAAGCACTTGAAGAGAACAATATCCCAATAGATTACATTACCGGCACCTCTATGGGAGGTATAGTAGGCGCCATGTATGCAGCAGGGTACTCACCCGACCAGATTGAAATGGTGGCCCTGAGCACAGATTTTCAGGATTGGGTAAGCGGCAGGTACAACAGCGATTTCAGTTTCTTTTTTCAAAAGAAAAGCACAAACCCGTCTGTGCTTACCGCCAAGCTGTCTGTAGATTCCAATCTCAGGCTGAGCTTCCGGTCTAACCTGATCAATGATATCCCATTAAATTTTGCGCTGATGGAGCTGTTTTCACAGGCCTCTGCCATTGCAAAAGACAATTTCGACCACCTCTTCGTTCCCTACCGCTGTATGGTTTCAGATGTATTTTCCCAGACCAGTATCACGGTAGCAAAGGGAAGTCTGGCAGAGGCAGTCAGGGCGACAATGACGGTTCCGCTCATCTACCGTCCCATCAAACTGGACGATAAATATGTATTTGACGGCGGCCTGTACAATAATTTTCCGGCGGATGTGATGAAAAAAAACTTTAACCCCGATATTATCATAGGTTCAAATGTAAGCGCCAAAAATTACAATGAATATCCTAAAAGTGACGATGACCGGCTCATGAACCGGCTCATGAGGTTTATGTTCCTTTCCAAATCTGACTCTACTCTCATTGGGGAAAATGGAATTTATATAGAACCCGATCTTAAAAGCTACTCCGCTACCAATTTCAACCCGGTAGCAGCACTCATCAAACAAGGATATGATGCAGCAATAGCCGAAATGCCGCAAATTAAAGAACGAATAGCCAGAAGGGTAGGTATCAATGAGATCATGCGCCGGAGAAATGTGTTCAACAAAAAGAAGCCAAACCTGGTATTTAGCGGAGTAACGGTAACGGGAGTAAACAACGATCAAAAAAAATATGTAGAACGATTGTTTAAACGCGATAAAAAGGTTTTCGATCTGGGCGACATCAAGCAGGGTTACTATAAACTCGTAGCCGATGAAACCTTTGAGACCGTCTATCCAAAAATAGTCTACCATCCCGCATCAGACAGCTATAATTTTGAGATCGCCGCACGTCCGCAGAAAAGTTTTAAAATAGATTTCGGCGGCAATATTGCGACGCGTCCCATCTCCAACGTTTTTTTAGGAGCACAATACCATTACCTGAACAGGAAGTCCTACACCTTTGGGGCAAGCCTTTATTCAGGGAGATTCTATGAATCGGTTCAGTTAAATGGCAGGATTGATTATCCGTCCCGGCTTCCGTTGTTCCTTGCGGCAGAACTCACCTACAATCACTTTGATTATTACAATACCAGTTCCATTTTTATTGAGAACCCTCATCCTACTTATATAGAACAGGCTGACAGAAAGGTAGACCTCAAGATTGGCTTCCCCCTGAACAGAAATACAAGAGTGATCCTAAGCTCGGCATTCATCAATAATTTTGACCGCTATAGTCCCAATAGCAGGTTTTCTCTGGGTGACATACTGGACAAGACCGTATTCAATGGTTCCCGTTCCACGCTGACATTTGAACAAAACACTTTCAATCGCAAACAGTATCCCAACCGCGGAAGAAACTTTTTGCTGAGTTTAAATTACTACGCAGGACGTGAAAGCTATACTCCGGGAAATATCGCGGATGAACAGGATATATTGCTAACTGCTGACAAGAACCCCACAACAAAAAAATTCCGGGAGTGGCTCAATCTCAAGATCAGTGATGACAATTACTTTTTAAAAGGCCGCAGGTACGCTCTTGGTTACCTTTTTGAAGGTGTTTTTTCCAATCAGCCGTTATTTTCCAACTATTATTCCACACTACTGTCGGCTCCTGCGTTTTACCCGCTTCAGGACAGCCGATCCATATTTCTGGAAAATTTCAGGGCCACCAGTTACCTTGCCGGCGGGATAAAAAACGTCTACAGCATCAAAAGGAACCTGGACCTGAGACTGGAAGGCTATGTGTTCCTTCCTTATGAAAAATTCGGGAAGATTGATTTTCAGGGAATCGAGCATAGAAAGGCGCTTAGTACCTGGCAATATGCCGCTACTGCCGGACTGGTATACCATACCCCTGTAGGCCCCGTTAGCCTGAGTTATAATATATACGATGACCCCATAAAAAGAAACGGTGTTTTGTTACATTTGGGGTATCTGATTTACAATAAACGATCTATAGAATGAAAACCACATACCTGCTGATCTTACTTTTGCTGTGCACCGCTCCGGGTTTCGCCCAAACCGCAGAGATCAATAATTTCATAGTAAAGGAAAGCCTGCTTAAAAACAGTAAGCTGGCTATTATAGCTACTGATTCGCTGGAAAACCCACTGGAAAAGATCAACGGGGTCTACACATTTACAGTAAGCGGCTTCACGCAGGAGGTCAAATTTAATGATGGAGTCGCCATACTGCCTTTGCAATTGGAGCGTTCTGCATTTGTATACATCAAGCATCAAAATGATGAAGGTACGCACAGCAAATTGCTCTATGTGTATAAAAAGGACGGCACACTGAATCCCTACGCCATCAACAGCTTCTGGCTCATAGTTTTCCCGGCCATTATTATACTGCTGGCTTTCCTCTTCAGAAAATTCATCATAGTGGCAGTGATCATACTGCTGGTCTTCATCTATTTCAACCACAGCAGCGGAATGAACCTGTCCACTTTCTTTGAAACGATATTTGACGGATTAAAAAACTTGTTTTAAAAAGGCATTCCTATACCAAAATTGTACTGCACGAAACGATAGCTGTCCGGTGCATTTGCGGCATCATATGCCCTTCTAAAATCCTTACCCCCGTTTAGGAATTTCCTGATCACCCATTGGTCTGACCCCTGAAACTGCGGATCTTTAAGCTTAATGCCCACATCAAACCGGAACACGAAATATTGTACATCATACCTGAATCCAAAACCTGTTCCCAGCGCGATCTGTTTACCGAGCTTTTTGATATCAAAATAAGTTTCACTGTAGTCGCTCCTGTTGGAAGAAGCATTCCAAACGTTCCCCGCATCCAGGAACACGGCTCCTTTTAGCTTGGCACCAAAGAATTTGTTCAAGAGCTTATACCGGTATTCCAGGTTGGCCTCAATATGCATATCACCCAGCTGATCTATCCCGTAAAAGGCCTTCCGGGTAGCGGTATCCGTAATCCTTTCTCCCCTATTGTAATTCCCCGGCCCAAGGGTTCTGGCCTGCCATGCCCTCACTCCGCTGGAGCCGCCGGCAAAGAACAATTTTTCAAAAGGAAGGGCTATTGAATTGCCATAAGCATAACCTATTCCTGCGTTTATTCTCGATACCATTTGCCGCTCACCGCCCAGGTTTTTATACCATCTGAAGTCAACCTCAGGTCTCAGGTACTGATTGAAGGGCAGCCCCAATATGGTAGCAAAATCTTCATTCTTTGGGTCATGTTTGGCACCGCCAATTTTTGAAGCCAGCTGAAGCATGTTTCCTGCCATATCCATGCTCGCTCTTAGATAGATAAAGTTGTTATTTTCGAGCAACCTGTTTGCATTCATCGAATAAGTATATTTAATACCCAGCGTGATATTTTTTCGGTCCAGCAGGTTGATGGTATAACGGTTGGCTTCAGCGATCTTTTTGTTCTTCTCAATAGTCGTGTCCAAAAGCAAATTACCAAACCTGTACTCAAAGTTTAACGGTGTCAGCGAGTGGTTCTTTGATTTTGATTCTACAAATTCATAAGTGACAGAATTCAGGAATACCTGGCGCTGAAAAAATTCTTTTTGCAGGGCATAGACATAACTGGTAGAAAATATAGTGTGCGGCATTCCGCCCCTTCTGCCTGGCCTCGCCGTAATAAAAGGAATCATTAGCCTGGGTACGCTCAAATTGGCACTCAAAGAGAAATCACGCTGGTTGATGTCGCTGAACAAAGAATTTCCACCACCGATCCTTGACTGCAAGCCCCCCTTGACTTGAAATTCAAAGCGTTCCGCCCCCCTGAACAGGTTATTATTTGAATAGGTATTGCTCAAATTGAAACCCACCGTGTTGCCGTTAAAAGGTATCTCGCCCTCTATCCGGTTGCTCATGATCTTTTGAGGGATCAGTTTAATGATAGGCAGCACCTTGTTTGAGCTGTCCTGTGCTTTGTTGTAGTCTATCTTAACGTTCTTAAAGACATTGAGTTCATACATTCGGTCGTAGGTAAGCTGCTCATTCCTGATGTCATAATAATCCGGTGAGTATAAAAAATTATACCTTACGATTGGGTTTCTCCTGAATTTCCCGGACAGATCGGTATACCTGATGTCCCTGAATACCCGGCTATTGACCACTATTGTATCCGGAAAGCCATCAGCATCAGGAGCAATGATCACATTTGCCTCGCCGATATTGTACTTTACGTGAATAGGCTTGTCAGCCGGATTGTCAATAATTAAGGTCACTTTAGCCAGGCTTGCATTTGAATTGGAATCTACAGAGTATTTCACATATGGCCTGGAAAAATCATAATAACCGTTCTCCCGCATCAGCTGATAGATCTGGTCACGCTCATAACTCAGTGAATCTTCGTCGATCCGGACACCTTCTTTAAGGTGTGTGAATGCTGATTTTTTGGACAGGTAGAGGTTTTTTACCACCGTATCAGGAATCTCATAATTGATCTTGCCGACTTTAAAAGCCGGGCCCTGCTCTGCCTTAAAATATATCGAGGCGCGCTGCTTTTTCACGGTTATTGTTGATTTTACCCTGGCATTAAAATACCCTTTACTGTTCAAAAATTTCTCTATCTGATTTCTGGAGATCTCTACCAGCGTACTGTCCAGTATCGGCGGAGGTGTGCCCAGTGGTTTAATACCACTCGTTTTATATCGTCCGTTTTTGGTATTAAACATATTATAAATGAGAACATTAACACCAATTGTTGAAGTGGGGCGAATGTCTTTCTGGATATAATTGTAAGCTTCTTCTTCAAAAATCTTGTCGACACTGTCTATCCTGACCTTTTTTACGATCGACTGGTAATCCTCGATGTATTTTGTTGACGAGCATCCTACGACAAAAACAAGAATAAATAGTAATATTGCACCATACAGGACACTGCTTTTATAATTATAGTATGCTTTCAAAATCTCAGATCAGTTTTATAAAATCGTTACATCAAAAAAAGTACCGTAAAGAAAATGGGATATTTATTATTGAAGGTATAAAATCTATTGCAGAGTTTATTCATTCGTCATACCAGGTCCACAGCATATATTATCTGCCCCAATATCAATCTTTACTTCCAAAATTGCCTGCAAATATAAAGTTATTTGAAGTAAACAACGCTGAACTGGATAAGATTAGTACACTACAGGCCCCGCAGGGAATTTTAGCATTGGTAAACATTCCAAAAAATCCTGTTTTAACTGTTTCCACACTCAAAGGGGCGTTCTCGCTGGTGCTCGATGGCGTTCAGGACCCGGGCAATCTGGGTACGATCATTCGCACGGCCGACTGGTTTGGTTTTAAGCAGGTTATTTGCTCGGCTGCCACGGTTGAAGTTTATAATCCTAAAACCGTTCAAGCCACTATGGGCTCTTTGAGCAGGGTTGATGTTTTTTACGAAGATCTGTTTACGTTACTAAGCAAAGTGAAACTCCCTGTTTTTGGAGCAGTATTAAACGGCAGCAGCATCTATCAGACAGACTGGGGCAAAGAAGGGCTGGTTATTTTGGGCAATGAAGGTCAGGGGATAACTCCTGAAATCATGAACCTGATCAGCCATCCGGTGACCATTCCCCGTATTGGTGGTGCAGAATCACTGAATGTTGCCGTATCGGCTGCAATATTATGTGCAGATATCAGCAGAAATTTACAGAAATAAATTGCATAGTAAGTAATAATTACTATTTTTGCAGCCTGAATTTTAACAGGGTCGAGTGGCCGAGTGGCTAGGCAGAGGTCTGCAAAACCTCGTACAGCGGTTCGAATCCGCTCTCGACCTCCAGATTTAATACTTTAAATTAAAAGACATGGCAGTTACCAGATTAAAAAGAAAAGACAGAAGGAATAAGACTTTCGCAAAACAAGATGTGAAGAACTTGAAGTTAGCTACTAACATAGAATTAGGTAGCCGCTCACAACAATCGACTAAAGATCAGTTGGCTAAAAACAACGCGGTTCTACTTCAATTGACTACAAAAGCCTAAACCAGGTTTAGTCCGAAAGACATAAGGCACTCTTGCTATAAGGCAGGAGTGCCTTTTTATTTGTTAAACTGCCACAATATCGCCTTATTTGAGGCCATAGATATCACCTCAAAGACCGACTAATGTGTTTTCTATAAAGCAACCTGTATCGTCCTATTATAGCTTTACAATAATCCAGAATAAAATAGTATAAACCTACTTGACGAGCTCTTTGCAGATGGCTTTGATCAAGCCCGGGCCTTCATAGATAAAGCCTGTATATAACTGAACCAATGAAGCTCCGGCGTCCAGTTTATCTTTTGCGTCCTGAGGCGAATGAATCCCCCCTACACCTATTATTGGAAATGCTTTATTTGATTTGACAGATAAATACCGGATCACTTCTGTCGAGCGAAGGGTCAAAGGTTTCCCGCTTAACCCACCTGCCTCATTTTTGAGTTTTTCCGGTGTATACAGCCCATTCCTGTCCACGGTGGTATTCGTAGCAATGACCCCGGCAATTTTGGTCCCCATCACAATCTCCACGATATCGTCGAGCTGTTCATTGGTAAGGTCCGGAGCTATCTTTAAAAGGATTGGCCTGCTTACCCCATTGATGTTATTGCTCTGTTGAAGGGTATTTAAAAGTTCCATTAAAGGCACCTTTTCCTGCAAGGCACGCAGACCGGGTGTATTTGGCGAGCTGACATTGACCACAAAGTAATCTACTACATCAAAAAGCCTGTCGAAGCACTTGACGTAATCACTGGTGGCCTCCTCATTGGGCGTACTTTTGTTCTTACCGATATTCCCACCGATGACGATGTCCGTGTTTTTTGACCGGAGCAATCTCAGGCGCTCTGCCAGGGTGTCTACCCCCTTGTTGTTGAAGCCCATCCGGTTGATGAGCGCACTGTCTGCCTCCAGTCTGAACATACGGGGCTTATCATTGCCGGGCTGGGGCAATGGCGTAACGGTACCAACCTCGATAAAACCAAAGCCCAGATCACTCAGTGCCTCTATGTATTCACCATTCTTGTCAAACCCGGCAGCCAGGCCAACCGGATTTTTAAATTTAATCCCAAACACCTCTCGTTCAAGCCCCTTGATGTTCACATCAAAGCTCCCTCTGAGGATCGTACTGCCCAGGGGAAAGTGTTCATGAAACCATTTCAGGCGCTTCACTACGAAATAGTGTACTTTTTCAGGGTCAAATTTGAAGAATATGGGCTTAATCAGACGGTACATAGCTACGAAGATAGGAAAAAAACGTATTTTTGCGCCCAAATGATTTCAATAAACGACTTAACATTTCTTATAGGCGCAAGGGCCTTATACGACGAGGCAGACTGGCACATTAAGCCGGGCGACAGGGTTGGATTAATTGGTGCCAACGGAACCGGAAAATCTACATTACTTAAAATAATTGTCGGAGAGTACGCTCCTACTTCCGGCAACATTTCTATGTCCAAGGATGTAAAGATCGGGTACCTGAACCAGGATCTGCTTTCTTACGATTCACACCATAGCATTTTACATGTAGCCATGGAGGCTTTCGAACGCCAGAACCAGCTGCATGATGAGATCGAAGAATTGCTAAGGAAAATTGAGACCGATTATTCTGAAGAGGTTTTAAATAAACTGAGCGATAAACAGCAGGAGTTTGAAGCCCTGGATGGTTACAACATCGAGTACCGTGCCAATGAGATCCTGGCAGGTCTGGGTTTCAGTACGGAAGATCAGCACCGTCCGCTCAATACGTTCTCAGGAGGATGGCGGATGCGTGTGATGCTGGCGAAAATCCTGTTGCAGACTCCTGATATTTTACTGCTGGATGAGCCGACCAACCACATGGACTTACCGTCCATCAAATGGCTGGAAACCTATCTGGGCAGTTTTGAAGGTGCCATAGTAATTGTTTCTCACGACAGATATTTCCTCGATAAAGTGGTTAACAAGATCGTGGAGTCCCGCAAAGGAAAACTAACACCTTACGCAGGAAACTATACTTTCTACCTGGAGGAAAAAGCCCTGCGTGGTGAGATCCAAAAAGGAGAGTTCAAAAATCAGCAGGCCAAGATCAAACAGGAAGAACGTCTGATCGAGCGCTTTAAAGCCAAAGCTTCTAAAGCTAAAATGGCACAATCCAGAATGAAGGCACTGGACAAACTGGAGCGTGTAGAGGATGTGGATGATGATAACCCTACGGTTAACTTCCAGTTCAAATTCTCCAAACCTTCCGGTCGTCACGTGATCAGGATAGAGGGTGCTTACAAAAGCTATCCAAACATTGACATCCTGGCCAATGCGGAAGGCATCATCGAAAAAGGCGATAAAATCGCTTTAATTGGCGCCAACGGTAAAGGAAAATCTACTTTACTGAGGATCATTGCAGGCACTGAAGACTTTAAAGGTACCTGCGAGACCGGCCATAATGTAACCACGACTTTCTTTGCCCAGCACCAGCTGGAGTCGCTGCACCTGGAAAACACCATATTGGAAGAACTTCAGGCTTTTGCACCTAAGCATACGGATACAGAGCTGCGCGGTATACTGGGCTGCTTCCTGTTTACCGGTGATGACGTGTTTAAAAAGATCCGTGTGCTCTCTGGTGGTGAAAAATCAAGGGTGGCACTGGCCAAATCACTGACTACAGACTCTAACTTCCTGATCCTGGATGAGCCAACCAATCACCTCGACATCCAGTCTGTAAATATCCTGATCCAAGCTTTGCAGCAGTATGAAGGTACTTTTGTTGCAGTATCCCACGACAGGTATTTCCTGGACCACGTGGCGAACAAGATCTGGTTCATTGAAGACCAGGACATCAAGGAGTATCCGGGAACTTATGCAGAATATGAGGAGTGGAATAGCAAAAGACCTCCTGCAAAGCCTTCCAGTATCCCGGTGAGACCGGACAAAGAGGTGAAAAAGGCAGAGGAAAAAAAACCTGCGCCCGCCCCGGTTCCTGCAAACCAGCAGCAGCAATTGAAAAAACTGAACGACCATCTGAAAAAGATCGAATCTGAGATCACGGCTTTTGAAGAAAATCTGAAAGCAATTGAAGCTTTGCTTGCCGATGAGAGCATTTATTCTGATGCGGGTAAACTTGCCGAGGCAAACAAAACCTATAATGCAGCCAAGCAACAGCTGGATGCCGCCCAGAACAGTTGGGAAGACCTGGCATCTGAGATCATGGAACTGGAGAGCAAATGATAAAATCGGTTTACATACTGTTGTGTTTTAGCGTACAAATTGCTGTGGCACAGGACCAGCAGTTTGTTTACGATAACAAAATATACCAGCCCAATATCAAAACGGTACAGTGCTATAACGCGCAAAAAGAGCAATCCATGCCTGTTATTACGCTTAAATCAAGTGAGCAGCTTATATTTTCGTTTGATGATCTCACTGGCGGCAGCAAGAACTACTGGTATACAGTAGAGCATTGTACATCCGACTGGAAATCATCACGATTGTCAGCACTTGATTACCTCGAAAGTCTGTCTGAGGACCGGATCACGGATTATAAGTATTCTTCTGGTACGCTGCAAAAATATACGCATTACCGGCTCAGCCTTCTCTATAGCCAGGTCAGGCCTAAAATATCAGGTAATTATTTATTAAAGGTCTATGAAGATGGGGATCAGAAAAAACCGGTAATTTCCCAGCGGTTTTATGTGGCAGAGCAGGTTGTAAATATTGGTATTGATGTGGTAGCCAGCCCACAGGTATCGCTTCGTTTCAGCAATCAGAAAGTCAACTTTACCATTTTTCATAAAACCCCTATACAGAATCCCTATACGGACCTGAAGGCTGTGGTGATGCAAAACGGCAATCCACAGACAGCCATTCTGAATACCAAGCCTCAGTTTATCAAGCCCGGATCACTGCTATATAACGAACTCAACAGCAATGATTTTCCTGCGGGAAATGAATTCCGGAAGTTTGACATCCGCAGCCTGCGCTTCAAGGCAGAGAACGTACAGGACATCATCAGAGACACTGCGGTCAATGTCATATTGTTCCAGGATGTCAACACCAGTAAGGCCAGATACAGCAACCTTGTAGACGAAAACGGAAGCTTTTTTATCAGGAATCAGGATGGTCGGGATGATGGCACGGAAAGCGACTATGTCAATGTCGCCTTTACCCTGAATGCGGTTCCTCCTACTGCAAACGGCGATGCTTATGTGGTGGGCCGCTTCAACGATTACCAGCTCAATGAAGCTTCAAAACTGCACTTTGATTCGTCCAGAAAACGCTTTTACACTAACATCAAGTTAAAACAGGGCCTGTACGATTATAAGTATGTGTGGCTGAATAAAGAAACGAATAAAATAGATCAGGCAATATTTGAAGGCTCCTTTTTTGAAACCGGCAACACCTACCAGGTTTTTGCCTATTACAAAAAACCAGGCTCACGCTGGGAGGAGCTGATCGGGTACAGCAATATCAATACATTGAAGCGCTAGCTTATGTTTCTATCCTCAATATTAGTTACTTTTGTAGCGCTATGAGTATAAAAGTAAAAAATCCAAAGGATTCCCATACCATCATGAATGAACTGGTATTGCCAAACGATACCAATACCCTGAACAATTTAATGGGAGGAAGACTGCTTCACTGGATGGATATTGCAGCGGCTATTTCTGCTCAAAAGCATTGCAACCGTATTGTGGTGACCGCCTCTGTAGACAATGTTTCTTTTAAACACCCCATTAAGCTTGGGGATGTAATTACCATCGAGGCTAAAGTGACCAGGTCATTTAACACTTCTGTTGAGGTAAGGCTGGATGTGTGGGCAGAGAACATTCCCTCTGGCAGCAGAGCAAAGTCCAATGAGGCCTATTATACCTTTGTGGCGCTGGACAAAGAAGGAAAGACGGTGCCTGTTCCCCCGCTGGAGCCTGTAACGCCAGAGGAAAAAGATTTGTTTGCCGGGGCTCTTCGCAGAAGACAGCTGAGATTGATACTCAGCGGGAAAATGCAGCCGAATGATGCGCTGGAATTGAAAGCATTGTTCTTTAAAGATTAATAAACAAAAGAAGTTTCGATGCTGTTTAAAATTCAGCTATTAAATAAATAGGAAGTATGACTACTTATACCACTCTGATCGTTTTAAGTGGACTGGTCATTTTTTCTTATTTGTTTGACCTTGTTGCCAGTAAGACTAAATTACCTTCTGTAATGCTTTTATTACTGCTGGGCATTGGACTGCGCCTGCTGGTCGATCACCTGCAGCTTCAAACTTTTGATTTTTTAAAGATCCTTCCAGCGCTGGGAACTGTTGGGCTGATATTGATCGTGTTTGAGGGTTCACTCGAACTTAAATACGATCCCGGCAAAAATAAACTGATAAAAGCCGCATTCTCTTCAGCAGCTGTTATCCTTCTGATTACTGTTTCAGTCATCACCTTTATCATTTACCAGATCACAGGAAAAGACTTCCATACCTGTTTTTCAAATGCCATACCTTTTAGCGTGATCAGTTCCGCCATAGCGATTCCAACAGCAGGACTGCTGAACAAAAAAGGCAAAGAGTTTATCATTTACGAATCTTCCTTTTCGGATATCCTTGGGATCATATTGTTCAACTTTACCATATCCAATCCTTATATTTCTGTTTCCTCATTTACCGGGCTGGCCCTGAGCACTTTCCTGATCCTTTTGGTATCGGTGGTCTCTTGTGTCCTTCTGCTTTATGTAATGGGTAAGATCGCTCACCACATCAAATTTTTCCTGATCATTTCCATATTGATCATGGTATATGCCATTGGCCAGTCTTACCATCTTTCCTCTCTGGTACTGATCCTTTCGTTTGGGCTATTTTTAAACAATGCTGACACCATACGCCATGCCTGGTTCAGGAGTATATTTATTTATAAGAATTTATCTACAGACTTAACCCAGCTGCATCAGCTGAGCGCGGAAAGCGCTTTTATCATCAGGACTTTCTTCTTCGTGATCTTTGGCTTTACTATAAATATTTACCAGCTGGACGATCAGATTGTCCTTGCCAACGGATTTATCCTCCTGGCAAGTATTTTTGTGATACGGCTGGTTTATTTAAAGCTGTTTAGAAAAGAAAACAGCGGGCAGGAAATTTTCATTGCGCCCAGGGGATTAATCAGCATTCTTCTTTATTTCAACCTTCCGGAAGCCATCAAATTGCCCGAAATAGGCACTCCTTTTTTGTTTGTAGTGGTTCTGGGCACGAGCCTGGTGATGAGTATTGGACTATTGACTTCCAAAAGAAAAGGAAAAGAAGTTCATGAAACGGTATAAGAGTTTTTAAGGATCAGCTTCCCATTTCAAGGATCTTGTCAAACTCCGCAGCCCTTAACGGCATTACAGATAACCTTCCTTGTTTCACCAATGAAATGTCTTTCAGACTTTCCTCAGCTTTGATCTGTTCGAGTGAAACCGGATTCTTTAGCGATTCCACAGGAGCCAGTTCTACCACTACCCAATTGGCATCATCAGTAGTCGGATCCTGGTAAAATTCTTTAACGACTTTGGCAATCCCCACTACATTCTTGCCATCATTACTGTGGTAGAACAGAACCAGATCACCTTCTTTCATCTCCCTGAGATTATTTCTAGCCTGATAGTTGCGCACCCCGTCCCAAAAAGTTCTTCCATCCTTATTGAATTTCTCCCAGCTGTATTTAAAAGGTTCTGATTTGACTAGCCAATGCTTCATTTGATGTCTTTATTAATTGAATTCCAAAGCTAATAAAATGAGAGAATATTTGTGGGCATACAGTTCTTGATTTCTACAATAGTTCTGTCCTGATCAATTAAAACTTATAATGTATTCTGGAAAAATTAACTTAATTTAGTTAAAAACCGAATAGAACCGATGAAACGCTCAACCTCATTACTCTTTCTATGCTTTTCTTTATGCGCGCTATGCGTACATGCACAACAATTAAAATTAAAAAAAGGTCAGAAGCTAAGTTATGAATTGCTTAAAATTGATGACTATGGGACTAACAAATATGTGTATTTCGATGAATACGAATTCGTTGTAACGGCAGTAAATAAGGATGGATATGTGATTTCAGCATCCAAACCAAGATCAATAGTGTATGATGATCGTAAAATCGTAGACTCCCAATTGCCGCTGAAAGAACAGCCAAAAACCTATGATGCAGTTACCAACAAGGTCATCAGTGGAGTTAATTATCAGCTGACCATAGATAAGGCCGGTAAAGTGCTAAAGACTGAAGGTGTAGAGGCTATTAAAGAAAAGGTACTTGCTGCCATCAAAGAAGTGAATGCAGTGTCAGCATACACAGGTATTAATTTGGAATCTTTTGTGATGGGGAGATTGAGTGATAAGGCTTTTGCCAGACCTATAGAGCAGCTTTTGACCCAGAAATCGGTCGCAGCTGTAGACACAGTAAAAACAGGCATGTCCCGTTACGCAACAAGCGGGACGAGAAATGGTGTGCCATATAAAGACTCAGTGTTTACCATCGACTCTATGCAGGTAAAAAAGCAGATGGGGCATGAGGTGAAAACAGGATTATTGATCAGTTCACTAAGAGACTCGTCGTCCAGATCTCTTAATACTAAGAGCGGGGAGATGAGATTCAACAGAAATGTCATTAAGATCAACTTAAAGAGTTCCAATGTAAAAGCATTAGGCTTTGGGCCTTTACTTTTCGATGAGCTCAAGAAACTGAGTGATTATGATACCTACTTTAGTCCGGCAGGGAGGGCTGCCAGCAAGGTCAACGAGCTCTATGAAGTCTTTCACAAGACAAAGGGCAAAGTGGGCGTAAAGGATAGCATGTTAAACGTACTGGCTGAACTGGACAAGCAGATGAAGGAGGATGATTATCCTTATATGGCAGCAAAAGCATCACTGATTGGCAGTCTTGGGATGGACTCTAATCCTTTGATTGGAAAAATCCCCTATGAATATTTTAAAAAAGAATTTTATGTGATGGTTAAACTTGAAGGCGAGTTAAAGGAAAACAATACTCAGAATCTCAATAACGCCATAAATATACTCTTTACAAAATTCTCCGTCGGGCGTACGTATCCGCTGAACATGCATGTATTGGAGTCCGCATTTCATGTAGAATGGGCAAAACACGTATTCAACTCAAACGACAAGGCCACATTGCTCCCGATTTTGAACTCGATCAATGAGGTAGAAAAACTGGGCTTCCCGAGATTGAATGCTGTGCTTGCCGGGCTGAAGATCTATCTTCAGGTAAAGCTTACCGACGACAAAAATACGCTGAATACGCTTACAGCCTCAAATACCAGTGCCCCGTATGACAAATATGGGAGATACAGATTGCTGATCTTCGATGAACTGAGCAAGAAGGGAGTGGCAGATTCTTTAAGGCTTGCTTATATCGATTTGAGCATAGATAAGCTTAAAAAGTCTGTCACGGATTCCAGTGATTTCGCTAAATCGCTGCGACCGTTCTTCCGCAAATACCTGGCTGATGCTTATTATAGAAAGAGCCAGCTAGACCAGAAAAATGGATTGGCCTACCTGCAAATGGCCAGCGATTACCTACCCTCGCAACAGGATAAACTACAAAATGCTGGCGAGGTGACACCTGAATATGAATTTTTGCCTGCTGTGCCGTATGGTGAACTGTATATGGCAAAGGCCGAAACCGGCAGTGCATCTAAAGATGTGGTGCTCGAAAAATATGCGGAACTGGTGATCATTGAGCCGGAGCGCTATGGATTACTTAAGGAAAAGTATCAGAAGGCCTATCCGGCGGGAGATTTTAAGGCTTGGTTCGCCAAAGTACTCAAAGCTAAATTACCGGCTACCCCTTCGTTTGCATTGAAAGAAACGTCGGGTAAGCAGGTGGGGAGTGCAGAAAATAAAGGTAAGTTTATCTTCATAGATTTTTGGGGTACCTGGTGTGGTGCCTGTATCAATGAGATCCATAAAATAGAGGAATTGCATGTGAGTAATGATAAGCCCGAAAAACTGATGGTCACTACGATTGCCTCTTATGATAAAAAGGAGTACGTAGACGCGTTTATGGCCAAGAGAAAATATACCTACCAGGTGCTGATGTCGGACAATCTGGTAGAAAACAAATTTAATGTAAGTCATTATCCTACCAAGCTGTTGCTGTTGCCAAATGGGACGTATCTGATCATCCCATATACAGACAATTACAAAACATTGGTGGATAAATACCTGAAATGGGATATTTAAGAACTACAGTCTTCCTGCTTTTCCTCATTTACAGCAATGCCTGTAATGCCCAGAAGATAAGCATTCAGCGCAAAGGCGTTAAACTGGAAGCTGTCTTTAGCGACATACGAAAACAGAGTGGCTATGACTTTCTTTACAACAGTGCCCTGACAGAAGACCTGAAACCGGTAAACATATCTGTAAAAGATGCGGACATTAACGAGGCGCTGCACGCTGTTCTGGCTGGAACGCCGCTCACTTATACGATTAGTGATAAGATCATTATGATTAAGGCTAAATCTGATGCTGCCCGTGTCTTGCAAACCTTTTCGATTAGCGGTGTGGTCAAAGATAAAGATGGACAGGCCCTTCCCGGAGCCGCAGTATTTCTCGGAGGTTACAAGATCGGAACAGTCGCCGATAGCCGTGGAAAGTTTCAGATCAGCAACCTTAGAGCAGGCAAATATGACTTGCTGGTCCAGATGGTAGGATACATTCCGGCAAGCAAAAGCGTGATGATTGGCAACGGGGCTGCCGACATCGAAATTATACTGACTGAGAACGTAAAACTATTGTACGAGGTGGTGGTCAGACCGGACCCGCGCAGAAGCAGATTCCTTAAAATATTTGAAGAAAGTTTTTTAGGAACAACGCCCAATGCATTAAAATGTAAGATCCTCAATCCCAACATCATTGATTTTGACTACGACGAGGAAAAGCAGATGTTGTCTGCCCATACCGATGAATTCATTGTTGTTGAGAACAAGGCATTAGGATACCGCATCCGGTACCTGCTAAAATCTTTCAAAAAGGACGAAAAAAACAAGCTGGTCTATTTTTACGGCTATCCTTATTTTGAAGAGCTGATGGCATCTAAACGCGATAAAATACGTTATCAGGCGAAGCGAATGGAAGCCTACAAAGGGTCGCCAGAGCATTTTTTCAGCTCCCTCTATAACAATAGCTACCAGCGGGAAGGCTATCTCCTTAATAAACTGGTAAAAAGGGTCAATGCCAAGAAGCCGGCCGACAGCCTGATTGAAAATAAAATAAAGCACCATTCAGCAAATATCAATAAGGGCCGTACAGTCTATTCTGACTCTCTTTATTACTGGACAAAAATGAAAAAAGAGCCTGATACCTTGCGGCTGCTGGACAGAACAGAGATTTTGGGAGACACTTTGGTAAAGCAAGATTCCATAGGGTTAAAGCGCATAAACTTTACGGACGCGCTGTATGTTATTTTTACCAGGGAAAAGGAAAGCAATACTTATTTCAGAAATTCCGGCTTCAAGATCAACAGGCCGCCGGAGTACTCAAACTACCAGATCTCCGTCATTCACAGGCTAAAGTCCCCCATACGTTTTTATCGTAACGGAAGGCTCTTTAACCCTGCAGCTGTTGTCTTTGAAGGCTACAATGCTTACGAACGGGTCGCAGACATGGTCCCGATGGATTATATTCCCCTCGATTAACTTCCCCTTTATATGAGAACAATTATCCTGCTTTTTTTATGGTTCGGAGTACTGACAGGTTCAGGTGCCCTTGCTCAGCAGCTCTACTCCGTTTCAGGTATTGTGAAAGACAACAAAGGCGAAACCCTGCCTGGTGCCAATGTGCTCTTAAGCGGATATCAGAAAGGCGCAGTGGCCGACAATCATGGAAAGTACACCATCACACAGCTCAAACCCGGCAATTATGATATACTGGTACAAATGATTGGCTTCCTGCCCGCAAATGTGAATGTCATCATCAACGATAAATCTGTAGTCATTGACATCGCTATGAAAGAGCATGTAAATCAGCTGAAAGAGGTTGTGATCAGATCCGATCCATACAGACAGCAGCGGCTGGAAATTTTCAAAGCAAATTTTATCGGGACAAGCCCCAACGCCGCAAAGTCGAAGATCATCAACCCCAATGTGATCCGGTTTGATTATGATAAGGACACCCGTATATTAAATGCCTCTGCTGATGAATTTATCATCGTTGAAAATAAGGCACTCGGTTATCGCATCAAGTATTTACTAAAATATTTTGAAAAGAACGACAAACTGAATCTTGTCATGTATTATGGTTATCCCTCATTTGAAGACCTGGCCACCTCCAAATCAAAGCAGCGTCAGTACAAACGTACAAGAGATGAAGCCTACCTGGGTTCCCCCCAGCATTTTTTTTCTACGCTGTTTGAGAATACTTCCAAGCCCAGCGGTTTTATCATCAATAAGATGCAGGGCAAACCCAATCCTAAAAAACTCCCCGACAGCATACTGAGTGAGAAAATCAAATTATTTTCCCAGATTGCCGTCAGGGGTGCAAGTATCACTGCGAACAGTAAGGATTCCTTAGCCCATTACAACCGGATAAAAAGAGAACCTGATTCGATAGATGTGCTGAACCGGGCTGAGATACTGACCGATACACTGGTTAAAAGAGAGGTCAGCAATTTAAAATGGATAAGTTTTACCGGGAAACTGTACGTCATCTATACCGCTGAAAAAGAGCCAGCAGCCTACAGCAAGCAGTCCGGTTATAAGGTAAACAGACCAATGGATCTTGCATCCAGCCAGGTATCCATCATACATCAGTTAAAAACCCCCATTGCATTTTATCAGAACGGTCTGGTATTTGACCCAAGTTCGCTGTTATTTGAGGGGTACTGGGGCTATGAAAAGGTAGCCGATATGGTACCGATGGACTATTTTACTTCAGCCAGCCAGTAATGCTCATTCTGGGTTTATTGGTGACCAGCACTTCGTGTTCAAGTTCGCTGCTCTTAAAAAAAACGCTTTTACCGCTGTCGGGACTTATGTTTTGCTGCCGGGAATCACTGTGATGTATCCTGAGCTCCCCGCCGTCGGATGCAGCCCAGCCTTCATTTAAATACATCACCATAGAGTACTTGCGGCTTTCATCATTTCTGAACTGATCTATATGTTTTTTATAGAAGCTCCCCTCCTCGTACAAAGTATAATGGAACTCATACCCTGTGATCCCTGTATAACAGGTATCGTTCAAATAAGCAATAAAATGATCCATGAGGTCAAAGAATTCATTCTCGTGAGCATTGTTGCGGCCGTGGTCGAGCCAGTAGATCTTATCGCTTCTGAATAGGTTGTCCTTCGTCACCAGAATCTTATTTCCTGTACCTGCGCTGAGCAATAACTTTTCCTGGTAATAAGCAATGAGGTTGGCTTTTAAATTCGAGGCAAGTGCCTCTCCCAGAAAGTTATCTGTAATACCTACTTTGTTTTCAATAAAGCTTTCAATGAGTTCATTAAAGTTCTTTTCCAAGAATGCTGATCCGATTGCAATACCTGGCAACCGCCATTGCTGGTGAAGGTAGCACTATTATCCGTCAACTACCCACCAAATTTCCGCACCCGGTAAATAAATGAAAGCATAAAATACCTGCCAAGACGGTTTACCTGCCTGTCCACGATAGCATTATTGCCAAGCACATCCCTGGAAATTCCTGAGTTCTGATCAAACAGGTCGAAACCATCCAAACGCAAAGTACCCATATCCCCTTTCAGGAAACGGTACTCAAGAGATACCCTTAAGATGGTTGGATTTCTAACTGCTATGTCATAACCGGTATTGAACTGTTTGGTAAAGTCATACCCTAATGTCAGGTCTTTGAAAAAATAATTACGGCCTTCAATCTGAAATTCGTACCGGTTGGTTTTACTGTCGTTAAAAGACGTATCCGCAGTAGTCGTCAGGTTCTGTGCATAGGAAGCTTCTAACTCCAGATTTACGATATCCTGTATGTCAACCTTAAATTCAGCTTCTTGTCGCCAGGCCGCATTTTTAAACACAACCCTGTTGTCGTTTGTAAAAGACACATTATTGTTCAGTTGTCCCCATCCCGAATATCCAACGGAGAATTTCCGCTCTGCAAAGGGTTTACTGTAGTAATAATCCCCTTTCAGAGAATAAAAGCCATCCGTATTTGTATAGCTGGTCAATTGATTTACAGACTTATCAGAAGGCCGGACAGTTGTAGTCACGATCTTGTTATTCGTCTTATCATATGCAACATTGGCAAACAACACGTGCCCTGCATTCCAGTCAGACTGTTTGTAATGTGCATTGATGCTGTGAATAAATTCAGGGTGCAGGTTCGGGTTTCCGGTTACGATATTCTGCAGGTTTGAATTGTCGGAGATTGGTTGCAGCTGGAAAAATCCTGGCTGGTTGTTTCTGCCCCAGTAGTTGATATCGAAAGATTCCTGATTAGAGAATTTATAGGATAACCTTGCCGACGGGATCACATTAAACGTCCGGTTGATGGTACTGACATCTTTACTCAGGTTTTGACCGCTTAAAACTGCCGGCTGGGCATTTACCCCCACAGTATAATTCAGCTTCTCGCCAATATACCTGTAGTTCATTCCAATCCGGTTGGTGATAAACTGGTAATCGTAGATATTGCTCAAATCAGGATTAAATATTTGGTCGCCGTCTTTGATATCGTTCACGTCCCTGGTGTTGTTCGTAGCTGACCTGTTCCAGTTGTAGTTAAACTCAATGAAAGTTTTTTTCCAAAGCGGCTCCATGTAAGATCCGCCAGCATTTAAGCCAAAATTACGCGTGCTCTGATCATTAAGCTGATTTTGCAACGTAGAATCTGAGATTCCTTTGCGCGTATCGACGTATTCGTTGTAAACATCCCTGAAATTTTCGCTATTGTTGTAATTGACACTGCTCCAGAAACTGAAATTACGTCCCTTTTTTGAAAATTTATGATTATAGAAAATATTTGTCCGGAGGCTTAGATTATCGGAGTTGTTTAAGTTCGTGCTGTTTCTGCGCGTGTTTAAACTGTCCTGGGTGATCACAGACCCCCCATTGCTGTTCCCATTATTGGTGTTGTAAGAGAAATTCGGAGATATTTTCAGATAGTTCATCGTATCTATTTTATATTCCAAATTTCCACCGAACCAGTGGTTATAGTTGTCACTCTGGCTGTTGTTGCGGGAATCTTCCAGTCTGGTATAAGAATTTTTCGAAGCATCCTTCAGAAAGTTCTGGGTATAAGTCGAACTGATCGTATTGTTCCTGCTGTTGTCAAAATTGTACCCCGCATCTGCCGAAAGCTTTTCGCTGAATTCATTCTTATAGTTCAGGCCAGCTGCATTTCTGGTGGTAATGCCATCACCGCCGCCGCCTCTCATATTTGCATTGGCAACTGTGCCATCAAACGAGATCTGACGCTCGCCTTTCATGCTGTTACCCCTTAAACTGGTATTATACCTGTCCGCATTACCTACTCCACCCGAAGCCCTGGCAAAATAGCCCTTTTTCTTGTCTTCCTGAATGGTCAGGTTAAGGATCTTTTCCGGCTCCCCGGTCTTTATTCCCGTTAGTTTTGCCTGGTCTCCATAGTCGTCGATAAACTGCAGGTTCTTAATGATATCTGCCGGAAGGTTCTTTATCGCCGTCGCAACATCAGTACCAAAAAAATCTTTACCGTTTACCCGTATTTTGGTAACAGGTGTTCCCTGATTGGTGACGTTTCCGTCTTTGTCTACCTTTATTCCGGGTAATTTTTTCAATACCTCATCTACAGCATCCCCCGCCCTGACAGGGAAGGCAGCAGCATTAAAACTCACCGTATCCTCCATCACTTTTACTGGTGGAACTCCTGAGATCACCACTGCATCCAGGGTATTGGATTCAGGCATTAATTTTATTGCGGAAACATCCAGTGTACTGCCTTTTTCTATCAGGTACTGCTTAATAAAAGTCTGAAAACCTATGAATGCCGCCGATAAAGTAAATTGTCTTGCTTTGACCTTGCTGAGCGTAAATTTGCCATCGGTTCCTGCTGAAATGCCCAAACTGTCTGTACCCCATTTAATTCTGACAACAGCACCGGGCAAGGGCAACCCAGCAGTATCCAGCACCGTTCCTTTGACGACATAATTCTGCGCCTTGCTACTGAAAAACGTACCTGTGACGAGTAACAATAGCAAAGCCAATTTGGTAAAGAGCTTCATGAGTTTATTTGTGTGTGTCGTAAAAGTACGACATGCATAGCTAAAGGCTTTTAGCGTAATTAACATGTTACAGTGCACCTGCTATATAACCCCAATTAAACGGCAAAAGCCATGCTAAAACGCACGGCTTTTGCTTAAATAACTTTATGGAGTTACTTACTCTTTATTTTTCAAAGCGATATCTATACGGTCTGAAAGATCATCCAAATGGTATTTGCTCATACCGGTTGCGCTTGCCGATGCATTTTTAACCAGGGTATTCAATTCACGCAGCTGGGCTTTTACAACAGAGATGACATCATTTTGTGAAGAACCGGTAGGGATACTTCTCAGTGAGCCGCCGCTCACCACCAGTGTTTGCGCAGGAGCCGCTGGTTTTACAAGGGCAATTAACTTTTCCACATATGCTTTTTGCAGATTACGGCGATATACATCAATAGCTGCGCCGGCTTTCAATTCACTGAAAATGCTGCTTTGTATACCGGTAAAGAAATCAGTGATGCTGTAAGCGGCAGTGCCATCTGCAGCTTCGGCTGAGATCAGTTTGTTCAGCGTATTTGTACTGATCAATCTGTTCAATGCCGGCGCCTGGACTTTTGAGATCACATCCACAGAATTCTGGCCAATGTTATCCAATATTGGCTGATTTAATAACCATGCGGGGGTGGTAAATAAGTTTTTATCCAAAAATGCCATTGCCTCCTGCTGGCGGGCAGTCGGAGTACGGACATATACAGCACCAGCTTGTTCCACAGTTTTAGGTGTTTCAAATATACCACCTACGTTTTTGGCCACATGTCCCATATAGCGGATGAACTGATTGGTAATTTCACCATACATAGTGGTTAGGCTGCCATAACCTTCATTATCCGATTTCGTCCATTCCGGTAGTTTGATCAGTATCCTTTTCAGGTTTTTAATCCCGTAATCGCTTGAGATCATGGCATTGTCGCCTAAATCTTCATTCTGCGAGCGGGGATCGTCAGAATTTGACTCTGTTCCAAACCACAACCGGTTATTTTTGAGCTTTTCTATTGTCAGCTTATTCAGTACCGGTACTTCTGCCTGAGCTGTTTTGGCATCCGGAAGCAGTTTATAACCCCATTCGATTGCCCATACATCATAGTCTCCAATCCTCGGATAGATTCCTTTGGGTTTGATGTTGTCCTCCGGCTGTGCTACATAATTGAAACGTGCATAATCCATGATAGAAGGAGTATGACCATTCGCTTCTACAAATACCTTATCACGTAATTTTTCTGAAGGGACCGTAGAACTTGAGCCATAGTTATGGCGCAGTCCCAAGGTATGACCTACCTCATGTGAGGAAACAAAGCGGATCAGATCACCCATCAGTTCGTCGCTAAACTGCATTTTCTGAGCTCTGGGATCTATTGCCGAAGCCTGGACCATATACCAGTCGTGCACCAGTTTCATGACGTTATGGTACCAGTTTATATGGCTTTCCATGATCTCTCCGCTGCGCGGATCAGAAATACTGGGCCCGCTGGCGTTCGGAATTTCTGAAGGCTTATATACAATCGCCGAATGGCGCGCATCATCCAAACTCCATGTCGAATCCTGTTTCGCGGTAGGGGCCATCTTGCCAATAATGGCATTTTTAAAACCCGCTTTTTCAAAGGCCTTTTGCCAGTCATTTACACCCGCAATCAGGTAAGGCACCCATTTTTTGGGAGTCGCGGGATCTATGTAAAATACAATCGGTTTCTTAGGTTCAACCAGCTCACCTCTTTTGTATTTGGCGATATCTTCAGCTTTCGGCTCCAGTCTCCAGCGTTTTACGATCTCAATTTCTTTGATACCCTGCGGGTTTGCATCAAAGTCCGTATAGCCCACAGCAAAATACCCCACCCGGGGATCAAAGAAGCGGGGCTTCATCGGTACTTTTGGGAGAATAACTAATGACGCGTTCAGCTCTACTGTTGCAGATCCTGTTGCTCCGCCTCCGCCGCCCATAGCCGGGGGACCAAAAGGTGACGCAGGTGCAGGTGCCAGTGAGTAAGTCCTGACTACATTGATCTCCACATTGGTTGGAAAACTTTTCACACCCAGTATATAACTTCTGTCAGCCATTGGCGCACCCAGCCTGAAATTGCTTTTAACTGCCGATGAACCAAAATAAAAAATATCGTTGTCGCTGCTGATGTAATCGGTCATATCTATCACAGTTCCTTTTTTATCCGGAGTATAGGCTGCTACAGCAAAGGAAGCCGCAATAGCCTGAATATTAGAACGCTGCAGGTTCTGATACATGGCAGTGGTACTGTCCGGCCCATAAGTCCTGTAAGATATCTTGCGCATAAATACCTTATTGTTTGGCCCTTTTTCAAAACGGATCACACTGCTCCCGATCTGGTCTCCCGCATACCCGGAAGCAGAACGAACTTCAGCGCCCGCTTTAGACATCCGGCTTACAACCAGTATATCCCGGCCCAATATTGAATCAGCGATCTCAAAAAAGTATTTATCTTCCAGCCTGTGCGTGGTGATCATTCCCCGGCGGGTAGCGGCTTTGTCCGTAATCACCTGGGCATAAGGTTTTGGCTGTGGTTTAGCACCCGGACCAAAAGGGGCTCCAGGAACTTTTTTTGTAGTATCTGTTGCCGCAGGTGGTGTGGTGGGTGGCACCGTAGGCTTTGTTTGGGCAATAGCAAATGATGCTGTAACTATACCCAGCATTGTAAAAAATACAGTTTTTTTCATTTTGAATTATAAGTTGTTTAGTTGATTGCCAGCAAATGTACAGCAGTTGGCTGGGAGTAGAAATTATGTCGTATAACTTTACAGTTACATTAGTGAATCATTTTAAACAGCAGTTCCTTAAGCAGTTCGCCGTCAGCAACGTTTCCTGTACTGTCCACTCCTTTGCTTTTCAGATCATATTCCCTGAGCAAACTAATGATCTCAAAAGTTTTACCCAGGCTGTAGCTTCGTGCAGCCGTTTCAAAATCCTTTACAAAATAGGGGTTCACCCCCAGTTCCTTAGCAGCATCACCTTTATTTTTCAGGTAGTGGTATTTAAGGATCTTGGAAAAATAAGAATTGAGATTGGCCATGACCATAACCATTGGGTTAGCCTTCGGATTGTCTGCAAAGTAATTGATGATCTGATTACATTTTAATACATTCTTCACCGCAAGTGCTTTTTGCAGTTCAAAGACATTGTATTCCTTGCTGATTCCTATATTTTTCTGTATCAGATCTGTATCTATGGTGGTCTCTTTTGTGATATTGAGGATCAGCTTGTCCACCTCGTTCTCAATCTTGGAAAGGTCAGTACCTAAATATTCAGCCATCAGGGCAGAGGCCTGTGGTGCGATCTTGTATCCTTTTTCCCTGATGAGGTCTTCGATCCAGCCCGCCAGTTTATAATCCCTGACCAGCTCGGATTGAAAAACAACCCCATTTTTATCTACAGCTTTATAGATCTTTTTACGCTTGTCAAAATTTGCATATTTATAGCCCAGCACCAGGATGGTGGTCGGCATCGGCTTTTCAAAATAACTGAGCACAAATCCAGCTTCCTTGCTGCTCCCTTCAGTTTCCTTTGCCCATTTCAGGTCCTGTGCCTCCTTTACAATGATCAGCTGATAATCAGACATCATCGGATAACGCTTCGATGCATTCATGATGGTAGCCATGTCCGTATCTTTGCCGTACAATACCGTCTGGTTGAAGCCCTTTTCCATGTCGTTCAGTACATTATCCTCCATGTAATGAATGATCTGGTCTATATAGTAAGGCTCCTCACCATGCAGCAGGTAAACAGGCTTAAACTTTCTGGCTTTAATGTCTTTTATGATCTCGGCAGCACTCATATGATGGCAAACTTAGATAAAAATTTTGTCTACTTTTACACAAATGTCATTTACACCGAGACCTCTTAACCTGCCTCCTTATCCTTTTAAGATCACATTAAAAGATACTCAGTATTTTATCTTTGACGAAATCCGCAAAAAACACCTGGTCCTGACACCTGAGGAATGGGTCAGACAGCATTTTATTCAATATCTGATCCTTGAAAAAAAATTCCCCAAATCCCTCATTCAGATAGAAGGCGGCCTTAACCTCAACCAGCTGCAAAAAAGAACTGATGTCGTGATATTTAATACGCATGGCCAAAGGATTATGGTTATTGAATGTAAATCACCTACAGTAAAAATCAGTCAGGCTACTTTTGACCAGGCGGCCAGGTACAACTCTGTGCACAAAACCAAATGGCTGGTCGTTACCAACGGTTTAATGCATTGCTATGCACAAATCGATCACAAGGAAGAAAAATTTCTGTTTGTGAAGGAACTACCCGAATACGGCCAGCTGTAATTTCAAAACATTTCCCGTTTAGTCATGTTTCTGCTTAAAAATACGGACATGTATGAGGACCTAAAGCATAAAGTGAAATCAAAAGCAGGTATTGATCATTTGATTGCATCCGATTGTAAACGGATTGCCAATGACATCTTCGAAACAACCCAAAAAAGAGTAAGTGAAACCACACTCAAACGATTTTTTGGATTCGCCTCGTTAAAATACGCCTTATCGGGTTATACCCTATCTGTTCTGACAGCCTATACGGAAACCAATTGCTCTGTTACCATAACAACGAAGATCAACCCATCCAAAGCAAAGCGAAAAGTAGCTGACGATATCAAATTTGACCTTGAAGACGGCGCGCTGCAATCCAACCAGTGCTTCGGCAAATCAGATCTGGAAAAGCTTAAGGAATCGGAACAAAAAAACCTGCCCATAAAAATTCACTTAACAAGAAGACAGGTAAAGCATCTCTTTGAAAATGTAAAAAAACCCGGGCTTTAACCTAAAGCAGCTAAGCTTTCTTCGATGATCTTTATCTTTCCTTCTGCATCAGCCTGCTTGTTCCTTTCGTTCCGGATGATCTCGGGCTTGGCGTTCTGTACAAAACGTTCATTGCCCAGTTTGGCATTAACCGATTTCAAAAAGCCCTGCAAATAAACAAGTTCAGCATTCAAACGTTCCCTTTCAGCATCCGGATCAATGGCTTCATTCAAATGAATGAAAAACTCATCATTGCCGATCATGAAACTCACGGCACCTGGAATCTTATCATTTACAAGTTCAACCTGACTGATGTTGGCCAGCTTAAAAACAATATTTAACCATTTTTCGTAATCCAGTGAGGAATTCACTTTTATCGCCAGCGGCAATGCTTCTTTTGGCGGGATCTGTTTTGTATTTCTTATATTTCTAACTTCAGCCACAAGGCTTTTGATCATTTCCACCTCTTTCAGTATGGCCGCATCAGCAGGTCCAACTACCGGATAGCCTGCAACAATACAGCAGTCCATTTCGTCCTTCTCACCAAACAGCTCATCGTGCCACAATTCTTCAGTGATGAAAGGCATGAAGGGATGCAGCAGTGTTAAAATCTTTTCAAAGAATCCAATGGTCACTTTCAGGGTCTCTGCATCAATAGGATGCTGATAAACCGGTTTCACCATTTCCAGGTACCAGGCACAGAAATCATCCCATACCAATTTGTAAGTCGCCATTAAAGCCTCAGACAAGCGGTACTGCTTAAAGTTATCTTCGATCTCAGCCAAAGCTTCGTTAAAACGATTTTCAAACCACAGGATAGCCTGCTGGTTTGGATTTTCCAGGTTAGCATCCACTTCCCATCCTTTTACCAGGCGGAAGGCATTCCAAATTTTATTGGCAAAATTCCGCCCCTGCTCACAATAGCTTTCATCAAACATCAGGTCATTTCCGGCAGGAGAGCACAACAGCATGCCCACCCGAACGCCATCGGCACCATATTTTTCGATCAGTCCAATAGGATCAGGTGAATTGCCCAGTGATTTAGACATTTTTCTGCCCAGCTTATCCCTTACAATACCGGTCAGATATACATTGGTAAAAGGTTTCTGTCCTCTGAACTCGTGTCCGGCCATGATCATGCGTGCTACCCAGAAGAAAAGAATCTCCGGTGCGGTTACCAGGTCATTGGTTGGGTAATAATAATTGATCTCTGGATTATCCGGGTTTTTAATTCCGTCAAATACGGATATCGGCCATAACCAGGAAGAGAACCAGGTATCCACAACATCAGGATCCTGCTTGATAAATGCAGAAAGCTGATTTTTACAGCCTGTTTTTTCTTCGTGTGTAAATGTGCCGTCGGGATCTTTGAGTTTCAAAAACTCATTCAGCGCTTCTTCTTTGGTCTTGGCAACCACCCAGTTTCCCTGATTGTCATACCAGGCAGGAATCTGCTGGCCCCACCACAACTGTCGGCTGATGTTCCAGTCGCGTACATTTTCCATCCAGTGGCGATAGGTATTCACAAACTTTTCCGGGATCAGCTTCACATCGCCGTTCAGCACATCTTCCAGTGCAGGCTTTGCCATCTGGTCCATTTTGCAGAACCATTGCATGGACAGCTTGGGTTCGATCACTGCATCTGTACGTTCCGAGAAACCGATCTGTGATTTATAATCTTCCACCTTTTCTAAATGTCCGGCTTCGTCAAGTAATACCGCAATCTTTTTTCTGGCTGCAAAGCGGTCTTCGCCTACCAAAACAACGGCAAGCTCGTTCAGTGTGCCATCATCATTTAAAATATCTATTACCGGCAGTTTATGCTTAACTCCGAGCTCATAGTCATTCAGGTCGTGGGCTGGGGTAACTTTCAAACAGCCAGTACCAAAGTCCATGGTGACATAATCATCCTGGATCACCGGGATTTCCCTGTTGATCAATGGCACAAATACTTTTTTTCCTTTAAGGTGTGTGTAGCGTTCATCATTTGGATTGACGCAGATCGCTGCATCAGCCATAATGGTTTCCGGCCTGGTAGTGGCAATGGTGATGAACTCCGGCTCTGCCTGATACTTGCTGCTTGCTACTAAATATTTAATGTAATAGAGTTTTTGGCTGACTTCCTTACGGATTACTTCCTCATCTGAAACTGCAGTTTTGCCTGCCGGATCCCAGTTTACCATCCTGATGCCCCTGTAGATCCAGCCTTTTTTATACAAATGGATAAAACTCTCGATCACCGCATCCGACAGATCGTCTTCCATGGTGAAGCGCGTTCTTTCCCAGTCACAGCTGGCGCCAAGCTTTTTCAATTGGTCCAGGATGATCCCGCCGTATTTCTCTTTCCATTCCCAGGCGTATTTCAAAAACTCTTCCCTGCTCAGGTCAGCCTTGCTGATCCCTCTTTCTTTAAGCATGGCCACTACCTTTGCCTCTGTAGCAATTGACGCATGATCGGTACCGGGCACCCAGCATGCGTTTTTGCCTTGCATACGCGCCTTGCGGATCAGTACATCCTGGATGGTATTGTTGAGCATGTGGCCCATGTGCAGTACCCCGGTCACATTTGGCGGAGGGATTACAATGGTGTACGGCTCACGCTCATCTGGTTCAGAGTGGAAAAAGTTTTTAGACATCCAGTAGCTGTACCACTTGTCTTCGGTTGCTGCCGGATCGTATTTTGTAGAAATGCTCATTGTATCAAAAAAGTATCAGATTGAAATGGCAAAAATAAGAATAAAAAAGACAGGTATGCCAAATTTATGTTTTAACACGCAATTGAATATATTTGAAACGACATGATTTATACGGCGTTTAATAACTAAAATCTATGAAACTAAGAAAATACTTTCTGCTTTCCTGTTTGTTGTTCACAATAGCGGCCGCTCAGGCGCAGCAAGGACCGGTCTACAAATATATTGACGCCCAGCACCTCAGTAAAAGTGGCCAGTGGCCAAAAAGCACCGAAAATTACTATAGGATACAAGCAGCGGAAAGGCAAGCCCTGACTAAAGCTGTGCAAACACTTTCTCTCAATCCGGCGGGTATCAGCATCACCTTTCAGACCAATTCTAAAAATATTGCCGCAAAATGGAAACTAAATCCTTACCGGGTAATGGGCAATATGTCTCCCCTGGGTGTGAGCGGCCTGGATCTGTATGGATGGAATGGAAAGAAATGGCAGTTTGCCGGAGTCGGTATCCCTTCAAAAGATGAAAATTCACGGACGCTTATCGGCAACCTGGATGGACAAATGAGGCATTACAAAATTTATCTGCCTTTGTATACTGAATTGGGCAGCCTGGAAATAGGAGTAGATGAATCCGCAGAAATAAAACCTGCAGCTCCGGAATATCTAAACCAGAAAAAAGTGGTCATTTACGGTTCCAGCATTACACAGGGTGCCTCAGCCAGCCGACCGGGTATGGCTTATCCATCTATACTTTCAAGAAAAATCAATGTAGAAACCATCAATCTGGGCTTTAGCGGAAACGGTAAAATGGAAATAGAGATTGCCGATCTGCTGGCCGCAATACCAGCTGACGTATATGTAATGGATTGTGTGCCTAATCCGTCACCAGAGGAAATTAAGGAAAGATCTTATCCGCTTATTGCCAAATTAAGGAGACTGAAACCTGACGTGCCGATCGTTATGGTAGAAAGCATTCAAAGGCAGGCGGCAAACTGGGACAATCAGGCAAAAACCCGGCTGACCAGTCAGAATGCGGAATTCAAGACCAGCTACGACCGTTTGATTAAAGAGAAATACAAGGGGATCTATTACATTAAATCCGCTGAGCTCATCGGCAGTGACCATGAGGCGACTACAGACGGGACCCATCTTTCTGATCTGGGATTTTTGAGGATGGCAGAGCGAGTAGCGAAAGAATTGAAAGGAATATTATAACCAAGTATTCGTGCCCTGATGCTTATTTCAGATTCTGCATAAAGTAGTCTGTCACTTTCTGGTATAAATGTATCCTGTCCTTACCGATCACATTGTGCTCATGTCCGGGATAGATCATATAGTCGACCTGTACCCCCGCATCCACCGCTTTCTTCACAAAATCAACTGAATTTTGCTGGACCACCACCGGGTCCTGCTGCCCATGGATTAGTAATAGCTTTCCTTTGAGCTGACCAACCTTATTACTCAGGTAGGTCGCCGCAAATCCATCAGGATTTTCCTGCGGTGTATCCATATAGCGTTCCGTATACATCACTTCATAAAAAGCCCAGTTGATCACCGGTCCGCCGGCTACAGCAGCCTTAAAGACTCCCGGATGACTCACCATAAAATCCACGGTGTTGAATCCGCCAAAGCTCCAGCCAAATAAACCCATATTTGCGGCATCCACGTATGACTGGCTTTTCAGATAATCCACCGCACCCATCATGTCTTCCATCTGTACATCGCCTACCCTGCGGAACATTGACTGTTCAAAAACTTTACCCCTGTTGTCGCTGCCCCTGGTGTCTATGGTCAGTACTACATAACCACGCTCAGCCATGTACCTGAACCAATAATCGCCTGCCCCGGCGTTCCAGCTGTTCAGGATCAGCTGCGCATGCGAGCCTCCATACCAATACACAATGACAGGGTATTTTTTTGAAGCATCAAAACCAACGGGTTTGTATAAACTTGCATACAAATCATCACCCGATTTGCTTTTGAATGTAAAGATGGATGAATTCTCCGTAGCATAGGCTGACAGTGGATTTGCTGCTTCTAGCAGCACTTTAGTCTTTAAAGAGCCGGTTTCCACAATCTGCACGACCCTCGGCTGTTCCGGACTGCTGAAATTATCTATTACAGTATTGCCAGAGGTACTCACCTGGGCACCATGAACAGCCAGCCCCTGGGTCAGCTGAACTGCCTTGCCAGACTTAAGGTTTAACGCATATAAATTCCGGCTTATCGGCGACCCCGCTGTGGACATATAAAACAACCGTTGCCCCTTGGCGTCAAAACCCTTTACCTCCATCACTTCCCAGCTGCCTTTGGTAAGTTGTTTCAGGACTTTCCCATTCCCGTCATACAGATACAAATGGTTCCAACCATCACGGTTACTTTGCCAGATGAATTTATCCGGATCATTTTTGAGGAACAGCATGGGTACCAGCGGTTCTACATATTTTTCATCCTTTTCTTCAAATAAAGTTTTAATAAAAACGCCGCTCACAGCATCATACTGATTTAGTTTCAGATGATTCTGCCCGCGGTTCAGAACCGCTATGTACACATATTTATCATCCGGGCTCCAGGCAATATTGGTCAGGTACTGTTCCGCCGGCTCGCCTGTTTTCAGGTAAACCACCGTTTTAGTCTCTGCATTATAAACGCCTACCGTGACCTCGTGGCTTTTATCCCCCGCCATCGGGTACTTAATATTTACATTCTTTGCCGGTCTTGTAGTCCAGTCAATGATCGGGTAATCGCTGACCATACGCTGGTCCATCCTGTAAAATGCGAGCACTTTACCGCTGTTGCTCCAAAAAGTACCCTTACTGATTCCAAATTCATCACGGTGCACCGATGACGCATACACAATATCAGCAGTGCCGTCTGTAGTTACCTGTTTTTGCTCAGCACCTTTCGCGACATACAAATTGAAATTATCCAGGTAAGCCACATAACCCGCCCTACTTTCTTCCAGACCCGTCTTGCCCCCAAGCGCCGCTTCCACCAGTATAGTAGCTTTATTGCTGACTGGGTTCAGTGCTATCTTAGCACCATTCAGACCGATGATCCAATCGGCGCCCTGGTTAAACTGGATCAGGGGCATAGCCTTTGCCGAATCCAGCCCGGCGGCCTTCAGTTTCACATTCAGCTCGGCCAGCGACAAGAATGATTTTTCTTCCTCCTTAAATCCACCCTTCATCCATACCGGTTCATTACCCGCACGTTTGGCATACACATAATTTTCCGTACCATATAAAAACTGTATCTGGGTTAGGTTTTGCGGTGCCAAAGTAGTGCGTGCATTGCCGATGGCATCCTGCATGGTCAGTTGTTTTTGTTGCGCAATACCACAAACAGCAATCAGTACCAGCTGGACAGATAAGATAAATCTCTTCATAAAATCTCAATGAATAATAAGTTGTGCCAAACTTAGAAAAATTTGTTAAGATTGACTGATGAAATATAGTGTTTTCTTGTCTTACCTTTGATGTGTGAAAATCAACAATCTATTCGGGTGAAAAACATCGCTATCGGTTTACTTTTTGCCATGCTCTGGGCTTCCGCCTCTGTAGCGACCAAATTCGGTCTGCTTTCCGCTCCGCCCCTCATACTTGGGAATACCCGGTTTTTCATAGCAGGTATTGTTTTATTGCTCTACGGATATTCATTTAAAAAAGACCGTTCCTACCGCATGCCCAAAGGAGAAGAATGGAAACAGCTTGCCTTATTTGGCTTCCTGAACACTACTGTGTACCTGGGCTTATTTGTCTATGCCATGAAGTATACCGCCGCAGGGATCGGCAGCCTGGCTACATCCACCAATCCGCTGCTCATTGTGTTGCTTTCGTCGTGGCTTATCGGACGTAAGCCAGCCAAAGCAGAAATATTCAGCATCATTATTGGCATGACCGGCATTGGCATCGCCACCTATCCCCTGCTCAAAAACAGCAGCAGCAGTTTACTTGGAGTGATCATACTCATGCTCAGCATGGTCTCAGTTTCTTTTGCCAGTGTATATTATGCACGGGTCAAATGGACATTGCCAAACATCCTGATCAATGGCTGGCAGGTAGCCCTTGGCGGGCTGTTCCTGCTGCCTTTCACTTTTGTTTTCAGCGATTTTTCCACCCTGATCATAGACAGCCATTTTGTGTATTCGGCATTGTGGCTCAGCCTTGTTGTGTCTGTCATTGGCTTGATCTGCTGGTTCTATCTGTTAAAAATCGACACGGTCAAAGCCTCACTCTGGCTCTTCCTCTGCCCTTTGTTCGGTTTTTTCTATGCCTGGTGGCTTATAGATGAGCCCATTACCCTATACACTATTGGCGGTACACTGCTTGTCGTTTTCGGCTTATACCTCGGTCAGCGGCAAAAACTTAAAAAGAAGGCTGCTGCAAATTAATTTAAAGAAATCAGACAGGAATTTCCGGTCCCGCACAATAAAGTATGTTAAAATATGTTAAATACATATAAACTAACTTAGCAATGAAAGCCATTAAAGTTTTTTATTTTACCAGCACCATTTTCAGGAGACTTGGCCTTACCAAGATCTACTATTGGTTCAACAAGTAATATTTTCACTAGACTTCCCATCCCAAAAGCCTATTTATTACTTTTATCTCCCAGATGCCCTTGTCGCGTCCGGACAACTAACTAATTTCTATGACTACAACCACACTTAAAAGCTGTATGGCAATTTTGGCGTTATTGGCTGTGAATTATTCCGCTCAGGCTCAGTCGCCTGACAGGCTGATCGACAACGCCAATATGGACCTAACCGTCAAGCCGGGAGATGATTTTTACCAATACGCCAGCGGTACCTGGATCAAAAACAACCCTGTTCCTGCTAAAGAAACCCGCTGGGGAAGCTTCAATGTCCTGCGCGATTTCAACATCAATGCAGTAAAAGGGCTGATAGAGAATGCTGCGGCAGACCCGTCTGCGGCAACCGGATCTGTCAAAAAGCGTGTTGGTGACTTCTATGCAGCCGCAATGGACAGCGCAAAAATCGAAAAGCTTGGCTACACCCCGATCAAAGCCGACCTTCAAAAGATCAAACAATTAAAAGACCTTCAGGCCATCCTGGATCATTCTTCCTATTTACGGAGTTCTGGAATCGCAGCACCAATGTTCAGTTTCGGCGTTGGGCAGGACAATAAAAACGTTACCCGTTACATTGCTCAGTTTGGACAAGGCGGCATCACCCTTCCCGACCGCGACTACTACCTGAAAGACGACACCCGCAGCCTCCAGATCCGCGCGGCCTACACAACCTATATGGTCACACTGTTCAAATTAACAGGTTCAACGGACACTGAAGCAAAGAAAAAAGCAGCAGTGGTCATCTCCATAGAGAAACAAATGGCAAATGCCCAGATGCCGAGAGTGGAAATGCGGGATCCGGATAAAACCTACAATAAATTTACCGTGGCGGCTTTCAGCAAAACCACTCCAAACTTAAACTGGGCAGACATTCTTAACAAATTCAAAGTCAAAGGGCAAGACACTGTTCTGGTTTCTGCGCCTAAATTTTTCGTTAGCCTGAACGGACTGCTGAAGACAGTTTCCGTAACAGATTGGAAAACTTACCTCGAATGGAATGTCCTCAAAGGTGCTGCTCCGCACCTGAGTTCGCCATTTGTATCTGCGGCATTTGCTTTCAATCAGGTTCAGAGCGGACAAAAAGTACAAACCCCCAGATGGCAGCGCATGTCCCAACTCACAGACGGCACCATCGGCGAACTCCTTGGGCAGCTGTATGTAGCCAAGTATTTCAAGCCAGAGGCTAAAGCGCGAATGACAGAATTGATCAGCAACCTGCGAAAAGCATTTGAAATCAGGATCAAAGGCCTGGACTGGATGAGCGACCTTACCAAGGAAAAAGCACTGGCCAAACTCCATGCATTTGTTCCAAAGATCGGCTACCCTGACAAATGGAAAACCTATGATGGCCTGACCATTACCAGAACCACCCATTTTCAGAACCAGAGAAATGCCGGCCAATGGGCATACAACGAAATGATCGGCCATCTGGGCAAGCCTGTGGACCGTACCCGCTTCGGAATGACGCCACCAACCGTCAACGCCTACTATAGTGCCACTATGAATGAGATCGTATTTCCGGCTGGCATTCTGCAGTTTCCATTCTTCGACCCAAATGCAGATGATGCAGTCAACTATGGCGGTATCGGTGCAGTGATTGGTCACGAAATGTCTCACGGATTTGACGACAGTGGCAGCAAATATGACAAAGACGGTAACCTGAAGAACTGGTGGACCGAAGAGGACCGCAGCAAATTTGACGCAAAAGCCAAAGCCCTCGGCGAGCAGTTCGACGCCTATACCGTACTGGACACCATTCACGTGATCGGCAAACTGACCATGGGAGAAAACATTGGGGACCTTGGTGGGTTGAACGCGGCCTACACCGCATTTAAAATGACCAAACAGGGGCAGTCCAAAGAAAAGATAGATGGCTTTACACCCGACCAGCGCTTCTTTCTTTCCTGGGCACAGGTCTGGAGAGGAAACATCTTGCCAGAAACCGCTGCGCAGTTCATCAAAACTGATCCGCATTCACCCGGACCTTACAGAACCATCGGCGCTCCGGTCAACATGGATGCCTGGTACGAGGCATTTGATGTGAAACCTGGTGATAAATTGTACAAGAAACCTGAAGACAGGATCAGAATGTGGTAGTAGGGGGCTAATTTAGTGCTTCACAAATTTCGTAATCTGAGAGAGGACATAGGAATTTTTGCCCTTCTTCAGGGCAAAAATTCCTATGTCCTCTCTCAGATTACGAAATTTGCATGGCGCATAAATAACGAGGGGGAAGGGAAAGCGACAAATCGGTTAGGCATCCTGAAAGCCCGAAAAACATACCTCTTATTTTTGGGCTAATTATATTTTTGTTCTCGCCATTATAATACCAACAGGCAAACCTTACAGGTTCGCATAAGCCAAACCGACAATCTGGTCCAACGCCTTATGGATCCTCGCCATACCCTCCGGCTTATTGATGTCGATTCCGCAAAAAGGATTGCCGTTTGCCTTTGCCTGCAGTACCATGTAAATGATGCCTGCTACCTGCAACGCCATTATACCCCGGAAATCAAGGTCAGATTTTTCAAATTGGGGCTCCAGCAGCTTAAAGATCTCATCACCAAAAGCCTCACGTTTCAACCCCACCTCCTTCATCAGCTTATTTCTTTCACTCGTTTCCCAGATCACGATCTTCTGCATTTCTTCCTCCCTGTAGAAATGATCAAGATGTGTTTTCAGAATCTCCCTGACCAGCGGCTCACCGCCATGAATACTGATCACTTCTTCAATACCCGCCATATCCTTAGCCAGTTCCAGCCAGTAATCCTTGCGCTTCACATAAATCTCGATCAGGTTATTGACATTATTATCAAAATACCGGTAGATCAGTTTCTTATGGACTTCCGCTTTTTTTGCTATATTATTTACCCCAAGTGCCGTATAGCCCTCGGTCTTGATGATTTCACCTACCGCCTCAATCAATTTCAGCATGGTACGCTCTTTATCCCTTATCGTGCCAGAGACACGCTTTCTCGGCTTAGTTTCCATAATTTCTAAAATAATAAAAAAAAATAAAATATGTCACCACTTTTCAAAGTTGCGTGCTTTAATTTTACAGAAAAGAGAGAAACACTGGACCACGAAGTTCAGTCCATAATATTCGCAACGCGCAAACAAACCAGGGGGAATCTAACGTCGGACTCCCCCTAATTTTTTACTTTGTATTCAGCAATACCGTCTTTCCGGTTTTAGCAGATTCTTTGGCAGCCTCAAGGATCCTAACCACAGTTACATTGTTTTCCAAAGAATACAAGCCGTTTTCAGGCACAGTGATCTTACCGCTCACCACATCAGCCAGGTAAGCAAAAGGATCTTCATAAACCGGTATTTCCTTTGAAGTCACGACCAGGCTATGCTCTTTCTTGTCATTTTTTGCCCTGAGCCGCATGTTATTGTTGTCCAAAGCAAACACATAACCTGTCTCCCCATAAATCTCCATATCCTTGCGGCTGAACGGCCAGTTCCAGGAAGCCTGGATCACACATTGCGCGGTTGGATAATTGACAATGATTGTGGCATCATCATCTACTTTTGGATAAATGGCTGGTTTATATTGCCTGGTTACCGCAGTTACAGAGACAGGTTGCTGGCCATGCATCAGATGGGTCATCAGATTGGCGCCATAACAACCAAAATCCATCAATGCACCACCGCCATTCAATACCGGATCTGTCAGAAAATCAAAAAACTCCTTGCCCACCCCAATCTCTTTCGGGCCCTGGTGCCCGTCATGGATCACTACTTTTCTGATCGCCCCCACGTAATTGCTGTCATTTACCAACTGGTATGCTTTCGCGTTGCTCGGGTACCATGAAGTTTCAAAATTGGTCAGCAAATGGATCTTATATTTCTTTGCCAGCGCCTCCATTTTTTTAGCTTGTGCAAGGGTTGTAGCCAAAGGCTTTTCCACCATCACATGGATACCTCTCGGCGCGCAGACCTCTACTACCATAGCATGATCGTAAACAGAACCAAAAGCCACAACAGCCTCCGGTTTCACTTGATCCAGCATTTTATTCAGGTCCGTATAAAACAGCTCACCGCTTAATTTAAAGTCTTTTATGCGCTTAGCTGCCAGCTCCTTATCCGGCTCATATACCCCTGCCAGGGTCACATCCGATTTGTTTTTTCTGTTCAGAATCCAGGGCACATGGCCATGACTGGTACCAACTACCGCCACCCTTAGCGGTCCCTTTTCTGCCTGCCGGGCGTGGCTCTGCAACCCTAAAACAATCAGCAGGCAAGTCAAAAATACGGTAGTGATCTTATATCGTTTCATATCAAATGATGAGTTAAAATGTGTTCCTTTAATTTGGCGATATAAGATTAAATAAAATTTCTTAATCGAAAGCAAATCAAAGCCATTCACGCATATAAGTTACAAAAGCACAGATTTTACCCTAGCGCACGCCAGGATCAGGCATACGTTTCCTGCAGCTTTTTACTCAGTTTGCTCAGCACCAGTTTTCTTGATGCTGCCACCCGTTCCATCAGTTCCTTATCGGTCATCACGTCCATACTATCGATTGCTATCCACTGTCTGCGGGCAAAATGAGGCGCCTGTTTTATTCCCGGCCTGGCGGCCAGTTCATCAAAATCCTCAGGGTCGCATTTCATACAAAGGTTACCATCTTCCAGTGAAGCCAGGATAAAGATCTTTTCAGCGATCATAAAGCAAAGGTGATCCCATTTCATCCCTTCTGTTGTGCCGTTCAGGCTCAGGCAGTAATCTCTTAACGTTTCAATATTCATAACAGCTCATTAAAGTCTAAAGTTAACAGTAATCCGGCAACCATTCTCCAATTTTACTAAGTTTGTACCGATGAACAAGATCACCCCGACCGCCGATGGCTCTAACACGCTGTACAATGAAGCCATTGGCGAACATTACCATTCCAAACACGGCGCACTTCAGGAAAGCAAGCATGTATTTATCGCCGCCGGCCTGGAGCATGCCGCGGTTAAGTTTCCCAGCCAGAAGATCAGTGTCCTGGAAGTAGGCTTTGGTACCGGACTGAACTTCTTGCTGAGCGCCGCTTACTGCGCATGGCACAAGATCAAACTGGAATATACCTCTTTAGAAGCATTTCCGCTGACCAATGAAGAACTCGAATCCACAGGCTACAACAATTACATCCCCGCAGAGATCTGGGACAACATGATCCACAACTATGGAAAGGCCATGCAGCAAACGGTAAACATCCAGCCGGAGCAGCAGCTCAGAATTGTCCACACCTGGCTGCACAGGTACCAGACCGAACAGCAATTTGACCTGGTCTACTACGATGCCTTTTCTGTACAGCATCAGCCGGAAATGTGGAGTGATGAGATCATCGCCCATACCTGCCAGTTTTTAAAACCCGGTGGGGTCTTTGTTACCTATGCCATTACCGGAAAGCTCAAGCGTGCTTTAAAAAGTATAGGCTTTACAGTAGAGAAGTTGCCGGGCGCACCAGGAAAAAGAGAGATGCTGAGGGCAATAAAAAACTAATTTAATACGGCTTTCTGCGCACATCCTGCGCTACTTCTGCGTACTTCCTGCGGTTAAAAGTACCGTTAAGCGCAGGAAGTACGCAGCAAGTCCGGGGCAGTAATGGAACTGTCTTACCCTATTATAGCTATACAGGTTACTGATTTAATTTTGAATTGACTATACACGCAAATTTGTTATTCCTGTCGGAGTTATACAAGTTGTATTTCTTTTATTT